>Ga0268280_1000355_pt1 | contig 41033 bp, 27 predicted proteins | sample saktaG_9_FD_190139 | JGI IMG/M metagenome (GOLD analysis project Ga0268280, IMG submission 190139) | Saline water microbial communities from Sakinaw Lake, British Columbia, Canada - sak_2011_5_24_40m | ecosystem: Environmental > Aquatic > Non-marine Saline and Alkaline > Saline ...
CTCTCGTGTTATTCGTCTTACAACACCTGTGGTCAAGCAGTACCTTGATCTCATTCCGCTTGACTCATAGGGCTGTTTATCTTATTTTCTTGGCACCTAACCTTGGTATCAGGTGATACTATTTCATCAGAAGTAATTTCTTGGTCTCAACAAATGATCCCGTGTGAAGACGATACAAGTACATACCGCTCGCGAATCTAGCCGCATCCCACTGGACAAAGTGTCTTCCCGCCGGTTTCTCCCCGATCACCAATATTGCCACTTCGCGTCCGAGAACATCGAAGATCCTTAGATCTACATAGCTGGTTACTGGTAGCTCATAACTGATAACTGTTGTGGGATTAAATGGATTCGGATAATTTTGACTCAGATTGAAATTGACCGGAACTTCCTTTCCTGTTTCTTCTACGTTTGTCGTATTGAAAAAATAATTCAAGGAAGATGCCAGAAGACCAGAAAAAACTGACTCATCGGCTATCGTTTCCAACGGAAACCCGATGTAGACCACCTTGCCGGGAATGGAGGACGATCCAAACGTGCCCGAATAGCACACCCCGGCCCCTTTACCGTTTCCATAACTCATGCACAGCGATCCCCCGCCACTCACACCTATCTCATCAGGATAATCTGAAACATACGTTTGATCAAAAGAAATTTTCTGGTAGTTATGAAAAAGGGAATTCGTTGTGCCTTCGGCAGTTGTTGTTCCCGCATCATCTGAGAGGTAGGACGCTTTCAAATAGTCATTATAGAAACCCCGTGTTTCTGTGTTGCCATACCCGGAAAGAGCATACCCAATTTCACTTCCGGAGATGAAGAGATTTTCACCCGCTTCGAGATATTGTTTCAATGCATCACGTTCTGCTTTATAGAGCACCGTATCTTCTTTTGTGGACTGATCCCCGGCGATCCAGATTACTCCTTTATATGGCTGCAATGAAATCGTTTGATCATCAAGAAGACTTCTTTTTGCAGTTTCAATCGACGCGCCTTCCGATGCAATGCTTATTCCATATCTTGCGGCAAATGTATGTCCTGCACCACGCCACCCGCCGATTTGCCGGGAAAATCCATCAACAATTAAGATTGTTCCCGATGCTGTTCCAACTCCCACGCAGACCGCATTGGACAACATACTTTCCGGGGCTCCCGCGGTATTGAGCACGCTGGACACACGATAACTGACAGCTGTTCCTGTCGCTGTGATGGAGATGGTTTGTGTCTTCAAGGAGTTTTCATTCAACAATAAACTCCAGGAAGTGCCATCCGTTGATCGATAGAGGCGATACCCTGTCACATTGGTTGTATCACATTTCCATACGAGGGAATGCTTTCCAGACGTATTCACCGCCGAGAGCATTTCCGGCTGCTGCATGGAATACTGCCCCTCCATTTGATTCAAACTGACAGGAGAATAGACGGAAAGTTGATCAGGAGTATACGACCAATACGATACTCCCCAATCCCTTCCTGAAGATTCCGCAACTCTCAAGTATCCGTTGATCGATTTACCAACGAACAAACGAACATGACCAGATTTAAGAATTCCATCTCCCGGTTTGAGAAGATCCCAGTTGGCCAGGGTAGTTGTGATACTCGGCATCATGCTTGTCGAATAATGAGATGAGAGCTGCCAGCATCTGCTCACATACCCGGAACAATCTACTCCGACAGCATATCCCGATACTCCGGCAGTATTAATATCACCCGCATATCTTCCGATAGCAAGCCCAGCATCAAATTGCGCAACCGTACTAAATCCCCCCCATTTGTAGGGAATATGCGAATTACGGCCTATCACAAGCCACGATGGCGTTCGCACGACATCATTGTCCGGTCCGGTTACATCCGCTGGAGAAAGGTTCGCGGCAGAACATGTGTACCGATGGAGAATGTAAGATTCGGCAATACTGAGAGCAGTTATTCTGCTTGATGCCATAGTTTTCCCGAGCGATTGCACCGGATTTTTCGGCTCCGGCGTCTTTGCAAGATCATTAAAATGAATCCGCCTTTCATATCCCGCAGGGAATGAGACCACCATATCCCTGCCTTCCGTCAGTCCGCTCCAGCATGCGATGGAAAACGACGTCTCTTCCGTCATGAGATAATAGAGTCGTCCGGTTGCATCGATTTGCAGATCGCGTTCCGTTGTGCAGTAACTGAGAACAGGCAGAACAAGACGGCTGCATCGTTCACCCGCTGGTGAAAGAACAAGGACTTGCCGCTGAACCTGCAATGGGACTTCTTTCAGATACAGCTGTACTTCTACAAAAATATATCCTTGTGCATCGATTCCGATAACATCGCCAAATGCAAGGTTTCCTGGGTATTCTTCTTCATAGTGGACTGACCGACCGGCGGAGGTAACATCCAACACTAATCGCTCCCTCCCTTTGACAGCGATAGAGCCATTCGTACCATCGTCTGCTTTCAGCGATCCGTTTTCCATAGTCAATGAGGTTTCAGTTCCTCCGACAAAGGAGGATGAAGAGAGAGGAACAGACTGATCTATCGTTTTTAAAATCTTCGGCATATTTCCCGGAGAAACCGGATGAGCTCTATTCTCTTCGCGCACCGAGTATTGCAGAACTTTTAATTCTGTCTGGAGTGCGAATCCGTCTGCCAACCCGGTTATTCCGCGCAGACCATAGACACCGGAATTATCAATCCGCAAACTGATTCCGGCTTCTGTATAGGCCTGGTGTAAACTGATATCCATCTTCGACTGTGCAGATATACCTGCAGTCAGAACAGTGAGAAGAAATGCTGTTACGAATAAATATGGAAAGATCTTCATTCCGCGCATTGCCGTTTCCTAGTGCCACTACAAAAAAGTAATAGTGCTCGTTTCCATTTGTAATCACAAAATAAAAAACACAATGTCATTTAATGGAAACGGCACTAGGGCACATATTCCTCTCCGATAAATGAGATGACTGTGTCTTTGTGTATAATTTGAAAGGGAACTTGGTTGAACCGCGACTTCTGTCCCCGTTCAAATATTCCCTTGAGAGATGTATATTCCACCAACTGATTAAAACAGAAATTTCCCGATGAATCTGTACTCCATGTCTGCATTTTGAAAGTTGCATTCGGTGCAAGAGACCAGCGCAGCGAACGACCTGGTCGAGCAGAATAGACAGGAAGCCCATGCCCGGATTGTTGAATCTTATGCGCGGATTTCTGCACTCCATCCGGCATCTGGAAAGACTTTTGTACAGTGTCTATCTCTGCATACCTAATACCGAGGGTATCGAACATACATTGAATATATGCATATGAGGTTTCTGCTGCTGCGGAAGAACTCTTCATCTGAGAAGACTCCTTTCTGCAGCCGACGAGCATCATCACCATTGCGGGAATAAGCAAAAGCAGTCTGCGTACATACGTTGGTAGGTGCAATTTCTTGCATTGGAGTGGAGATAGCCCACTATTCAATCGACAAGATACTTCACTCTGCATCTTGATACTTCCCAAGGGTTCCGAAGCGACGACTTTACATGCTGGCTTCATCATTTGAGAAGTATGAGCTTCTTCGTCGCGATATAGCTCCCAGCTTGCCCGCCAGTTATTTGGTGGGACTCGAATCTATAGAAATACAGACCGCTGGAAAGGCCTCTAGCATCCCAAGTGATCGAGTATCTTCCCGCCGGCCTCTCCCCGTTAACCAATATCGCCACCTCACGCCCCATCAGGTCGTACACAGCAAGCTTCACCAAACTCGTTATTGGTACCTGATAACTTATAACTGTCGTTGGATTAAATGGATTCGGATAATTTTGGAAGAGTGCAACTGTTTTTGGTAAGAGCTCGGACCCCTGCTCATCAACCGATGTTGCGGCGCCGTTGCCTGACAAAGCGATTCGATAGATCGGTACAGAGGAATTGTTATAGATCGTCACCGAATCGGTAAGAGAACCGGCAATGGTTGGAGCAAAGGTTAAGTCGATCCTCAATGTATCTCCCAGCTTCATTACCTTTGGCACGTCGAACGACGACATCTGGAAATTATTCGTTCTGAGAGTGATCGAGTCCACACGGACTGGGTTTGCCGATAAACTGGTTATGTAAAATGGAACTGTGCGTGAATCGCCAATAGGAATAGGGCCAAACACCACAAACGCCATGGACTTTGTATTGACATATAACGAGGGCGCAGGTGATGCGCCGCTTAATGGTATTTTCAGACTTCCATTGAGCGTGTTCACAAAGAGCGTATCAACAAATGAAGAACCGTACGTTTGCGGCAGAAATGCGACCGTGATAAAGATGCTGTCACCTGCTGCGATCGGCAAAGGCAGCGAAGGAAAACATCTAAAAAGTGCGGTCTTGGTATAGATAGCGAGCAGTGTATTGGAAATTTCAGCCCTGTTGCGTATTCCTATTTGCACGACTGTCGAGTCACCCAGCGCCGCCTGAGGAAAAACAACCGGCGTCTTCATTGCTAATAACGCCTGTTCTGTTTTAAATGCAAAGGAATAGACATCTCCCCCCACACCATCATCATTCTGGTCCAATCCATATCCGCTCAACGATCGAACACTGGAATTGAGTTGAACGGTGTAGAGTGTAGAGAAGAAGAGATTTTGTGAAGGAACAAACGTAAGAGTCTTATTCCCATTCGACCACACAAGACTCCCGGCAATTGATGGTGTTATCGAAAATGCCGTCCGGACAGAAGCAGTATCCATTGCCGCACTGAATTGGATTATCAGCGATCTGGAAACAAGGATTGACGTATCTGCCGCCAGAGGAGACGTTGAAACCACAATAGGGAACCGGTTGAAATTCAGAGTCCGATCATTGAAGTACACTCCCCCCGCCGCAACAGTCACCTGTGCCGAGTCTATTGTGTAATTGAGTTTTTCGAACCGGACGGTGTGAAGACCCGGCGCCAGACTGTCAATCATGTAATAGCCGTTATTATAGTTATCACCTGTATAGATAATATTTTCAGGCATCACACGCACTCGAATTCCATTCCTTGGACTTCCCGTGACGCTGTCAGTCAATATACCGGCAACGATACCAAAGTTATCACTTGGGACGCTGTAATATTGAAGGAAGCTTGAATAGATAGCATACGCTTCCATTTTTCGATATCGACTATTCATCAAGCGTCTAGCTTCAGCTTGCAAATCATGGAACGACCCTTCTGAAAGTTCTCCTGGCATGGCAAGGCCTCGCAAGACACCCAGACTAAATCCACCATTCGTACCTCCATAAAATGTCCAATCTAAATATCTCATGTTTGATTTCGTCCGATCGTTCTGAAATATTTTTTGTCTCATTATATCTGCCATGTCCCAAGATTCCGGGAGCTCAGGAACACCAAGTCCATTTCCCGTACTTGCATAACGATCAGTGAGTGATCGTTTTTCACGGACGAGAATAAGCGTGTAATTTATCGAAGTATTTGTTACACCGGTAGCATTTGAATGGATGGAGTGGAACCAATCAACATCATTCGAATTAGCAGTTTCAACTCGGGCAGCAAGAGAAGGTTCGTCAGCATCGTTCGGATAGTCATTCGTGTACCGAGTAAGAACAACAACCGCCCCCCGGTTTTCGAGCATCTCTTTTAGAAACAGAGCTTTTTCAAAATTTCCGTCTGACTCCCAGTAAGGAACATCTGCAAAGACCGGAGGCCTGTCATTGCTAGAATGTCCCCCATGCCCAGGATCTATGCAAAACTTGAGGTCGCTCAGATCTGTGCGCTGGGCAAAAAGTCCGGCACTTGAAAGAGTCATCCATGCTGCGGCAAAAAAGATTACTTTCTTCATTGCATCACCTCATATGTGATTACATAGACATCACCTGAGATGGAATTGACAACAATTTTATCTTCTGTCATTGAGCAGGAAGGATTCATTTCAATAATATCAGGAGTTGTAGTGAGCTGCACTTTGTTCTTCCCCTCGATGGATACTGCAAAAATGTCCGAAGCGTAAATTGTTTGACCGTCATCTTTATCGTCCATATAGACGATCCACTTTCCATCTCGTGTCCAGGAGGGAGAATCAAGCCGTCCTAATTTTACTATATTCTTTCCATCCACATCGCAGATAAAGGTTCCACGATCCACATCATAGGCTACTAACCTTTTTTTATCAGGAGATAATGATGGCCAGATATAATGTCCGTTTTTCAACGGATCGAGAACGGCACGTCTGCCGTTTTTTATGAGAATAATTTTTTCATTTTCAATTCCAAGAAGGGCAATGGAACCGACGGCCGAGGTCTTCGAGAGATTTTGTAATGCAGATCCCTTTGCATACACTACTTTTGCATTCACCAGCACTGGCGCAGAAATATCTTTTCCGCTGCTGATTATTCGAGATGACTTCGCTGCAATATCCCTGATAACGATTTCCCGGATTCTCTCTCCTCTGATCGCAGTTCCCCTGCTGCGTCGATAGCTCACCTGATTTCCATCTGCCGATATGACAAAATTTAAACCCGATGATCGGTCATGAGAAATCTCCTGAAGCAATGAAGTAGAGAGATTGAATTTCCATATTCCGGTAAATGTGGCATTCGTTGTGAAAATGGATTTTCCATCTGGGGAAAATCGTGGACAATTCCATTCCTGCGTAGCGAGCACCGGCACTTTTTCTACTGATATAACCTTGAGCTGGCCATATGCCGATACAGCATACAGGCAGCCGATGAGCAACATTGCAAGACCTTTTTTCATACTCTCCTCTTGAAAATTGTTGACCTACATTATTGGTGCCGCGCACAACGCAGCATGATCCGCTATATTCTCAATATAATCTATTTCTTTGCTATGAGAGAATCCACCTGGTGCTTAAAGTATTCACTTGCAAGATATGGATATAGGTTCTTTCCGGGGCAAACCGTCATTTTTGAATAATCCAGATGTCCTTTGATATGATCGGAAGAAACACCGTATTTTTCCGTGAGCATCGTCATCAGAAATACTATTGCCTGTAATTGGCGTTTATTCGGCTCCATTTCTTCGTAATTGCCGACGACACAAATCAGGGCATGTCCAGTGGGATCGTATTCCGTGTTCGTGTCGCCTGCATAATTGATATTTCTTCCTTCGTACATCCTGCCATCCAAATCGATGATGTAATGATACGGAATATCGATCCAATGTTTCTCTTTTCGCGACCACTGCTGCAAATCCCGGAGATAGTGGATCGGATCTTTCTCCTTGGGAAATGGCTCCCCCCCATGGTGCAGTGTAATATACAGAATAGTGTGATGCTTTGCGAGAGAATCGACTGCCGGCGTTCCGCCCCAATCCCGTACCGACATAATTTGCCGTTCGACTGATCGCATCGAATATTCCCGGGTGATACTGCATCCGGTGAGGAGCAATAAACCACAGGACAACAGTATAAGATTTTTCAAGTCCTTCCTCTTGTAATCACTCTAAAAGTTTTATTACCTTGTATACAATCGTTCATCATTCTTATCGGAGATAAGGCACCACTATGGCGAACTCAACTTTTCCCAGATTCTCTTTTATCAACTTCATCGTTCTTTTTTCTTTCGTCTCTTGTGCGTCTCAGGAAGTACCGCTCTATCTCAAAAACAAGCACTATGCAATTCAACTCGCCCAGTATGATCTCGACACGACACGGCAAGCAGATATTGTCATGTTAGGTAACTCTCTCACCTTTCATGCGAATTGGAATGAACTCCTGCACCGAAAGAACATTGTCAATCGCGGTATTATCAGCGACAACACCACCGGGTATCTCCACCGGCTGCACTATGTGTACAACCTGCACCCCAGGATCTGTTTCATCGAAGGGGGCGTGAACGATATTTATGCCAACGAGAAAGTTCCGGATATTTATCAAAACATCATTCAGATTATTGATACACTGAAACAGCACAACATCATTCCTGTGGTCCAATCTGCTCTTCTTGTCGGGAGTAAGTGGCACCACGCATATGAAAAGAACAAAGAAATCAATGCATTGAACACATTGTTAGAAGAATTTACAGCCAAGAACACTATTGAATTTCTTGATATCAACCCGCATGTCACTCGCGATGGTTTGCTGCGCCCGGAAATCACAACAGATGGTGTTCATCTCAACGAGCTCGGTTACGCGTTATGGGCTCCCCTCCTGGAACAACTACTTGTGAAATACAACCTCTAGATACCTTTTCAGCATTTTTTTATATTTGAATAAGAGGAACTCTCCCCTCTCCTCACAGGAGAAGGATAGCGTGAGGTCAAACATAAAGAACCGTCGAACACTCTTCACGCAATCAACCGATGCAGCAGCGGCGTAAAAATGTAGCCGTATGCAGCACCTCTGCGTGGACACCATGCTTCTGTAAACCGTATTGAATCTGGACCATGCATCCCGGATTTGCCGTCACGATGATATCTGGTTGAATGTTCCGGATATTTTCGATTTTTCGCTCCAGGATCTCCATCGAAGAATCAAATTGTACAAGATTATAAATTCCTGCACTGCCGCAGCACCAGGTTGATTCCGGGAGCTCCACATATTCATAATCGGTGAACGATCGTATCAATTCCCGCGGCTCCTTCGTAATGTGCTGGGTATGCACCAGATGGCATGCATCATGGTACGTCACCCGCTTGCCGGCAAAGGGGGTCGCTGAAATTGCTTTTCCGTCCTGTGCAGCTTTCAAACCGACCTTCCAGAGAAATTCCGTTATATCCATCACTTTTGCAGAGAGAGATTTTGCCCGCTCTGCATATTCAGGATCATCCGCGAGGACATGACCGTATTCTTTCATAAAGGCACCGCACCCGGCGGAATTCAGCACGATGTAATCGTATGCTTCCTTTTCAAATGCAGCAATATTATGCCGAGCCATTCTGCGAGCCGCTTCCATGGATCCATAATGCGCTTGTAAGGATCCGCAGCAGTCCTGGCCGGAGGGAACAATAACCTCGCAATCATGATGCACCAACAGATCGACCGTATCTTTATTCACATCTGCATACGCAATATCCATAGTGCATCCCGTCAAAAAGGCAACACGATGCTGTACCTTCTTGAGCGGCTGCGTCATCCGCGGAAGGGATAACGATGAAAACGAATCAGAAATCTTCGGCGACAGATCCAGCATTGCGTCAAGTTTTGCCGATACGAACTTTAATATTCGGCTTTTCTTGATAGGAGTCTTGAGGATTTTCTCAAAGAACCGCATAAATCGGCCCACCGCACGCAATCGCCACTGCCGTTCAAACAGCCATTCGAGCAATATTCGTTTCCCGACAGAGCTGGTCATCGTTTCAAAGCCCTGCTCAAGAATTTGAGTCCGCGCTGCCTCTACCAAAGAACCGTACTTGACTCCGGCCGGGCAGGCAGTCTCACATGCCTGGCAATCGAGACAATAGTTCATTTCCGCAATAAATGTTTTTGTGATGGGCAGGTCTCCGTCAGCGACGGATTTTATGAGCCTAATCCTTCCGCGGGGAGAAGATCTCTCAAGTCCGGTGATTGCATACGTGGGACACGTCGGCAGACAAAGTCCGCAATGCATGCAATTTACCAGCACGTTGTAGTCTGGAACGTTGACCCCTTGAAAAAAGGATGCCGTTGTCTTCTGGGAGAATTTCATGATTCAAACAAACGCTCCGGCGTCAGTAAATTTTTTCAATTCGGCACTATTCCGAGGCAGGGCTCCCTCGCACCTGGGCTTCATCGAAAATATCTTTCCAGGATTGAGCACGCCGTTCGGATCGATCGATTCCTTGATACGACGCATCATTTCAATATTAGCAGGAGGTGTCAGTTTTTCGAGGAATGAGCGCTTGGCCAATCCCGTTCCATGCTCTCCGGAAATTGTTCCGCCAAGCTTGACGGCATAAGTGAAAATTTCCTCGAACGCTTTTTCCGCTTTTGCAATTTCTGCGGTATCGCGTTCATCTGTCAGACACGTTGGATGCATATTCCCGTCGCCGGCATGACCAAAATTTCCGATGGTCAATCCATACTTGCTTGCCGTCGAAGCAATCACCTCGCAGAGAAGCGGAACTTCACTACGGGGAACGGTAGCGTCTTCCAGAATCGTTGTTGGACGGACACGGGCAAGCGATGAAAAAGCGATCTTACGTGCCATTCGCAGCTTCACTGCTTCCTCCTCTGTAGCGGCGATTTTGATCTCCTCTGCGTTATGCTTTCTACATATCTCCATGATTTTCGCCGCATCATGTTCAACAACGGATGCGGGTCCATCGACTTCGATCAAGAGGATGGCTTCCATCGTTGTAGGAAGATTGAGCGAGGCATATGCCTCCACACATTTGATAGTGGTGTTATCAAGAAACTCAAGAGCGGCCGGAGTAATATTCGCCGCAATGATGCTGGAAACCGTCTCCGCTGAATCTGAGACCTTTCGGTAATAGACCAGCATCGTCTTCGAGGTCTCAGGTTTCGGTAAGAGTTTCAGCAATACTTTCGTGATGACGCCGAGCGTCCCCTCCGATCCCACAAGAAAATCTTTCAGATTATAACCTGCAACATCTTTGACAGACTTCCCCCCCATCACCACCACATCCCCGGATGGCAACACGACTTCGAGACCGAGGACATAATTCTTGGTAACGCCGTACTTCAAGCCCCGAAGCCCGCCTGCATTTTCTGCAACGTTTCCGCCGATGGTACAGATAGCAGCACTGCCGGGATCCGGAGGATAGAATAATCCGACTTCCTCAACTTTTGTATGCAGGGTCTGCGTAATAACGCCCGGCTCCACCCAGGCAGTCAGATTTCTGCGGTCAATTTCGATGATCCGGTTCCACGAATTCATGAGAAGCACGAGAGAATTCTCTACGGGAATAGAACCGCCGCTTAATCCGGACCCCGAACCACGCGGAACGATGTTGAATCCGGTTTCGTTTGCCAGCCGGACGAGTGATGCAATATCGTCTACCGACCGCGGAATGACAGCCGCATCCGGCAGATAGTGCAGCATGGGTGTTCCGTCGTACGAATAGGAGATTCGATCCTCCTGAGAATCCAGGAAGCGCTCCGGGCCGACGAGGGAACGTATCTTCTGAAAAACATTCGAAGGTATCATAGCCGTACTCTCATTTTAGAATCGTTAATATTCTGATTGTAATTTCCATCTGTGTCTTGTACCTTAGGATGAATTGAGTAATGACTCATTGTTCTTTTAGAGTAAATCCCTTTATGCAGCATACAATATCGTTTCGACCATTCTTTTCTCTTGGATTCCTTGTCCTGGGACTTCTTATCGGAACGCAGACATTGGCTCAATCTTCTTTATCGCTTCGTTCCGACAACATCCTCCAACAACATATAGAAGAGATTGTCCGCGGTTTCCATGGCGATGTCGGTGTCTATGTTCGGCATCTGAAAACAGGGCAATGCGCATCCGTCAACGCCGATTCCCTTTTCCCCACCGCCAGTATGATCAAAGTTCCGATCCTCTGCGGGATCATGGAACGCATCCGCAAAGGTGAACTAACCTTCGACAGCGTCGTTACGTATCGCGATTCCATGAAGTATGACGACGGTTTCACCGGTTCGCTCAAGGATAGTTCCAAGGTGCCTGTCGGTGAACTCGTCCACCTTATGCTCACTCTCAGCGATAACACTGCTTCCGTATGGCTGGAAAGACTCGCAGGCGGAGGGATGACAATCAACCGCTGGCTCGATGCAAATGGATTCCATGCAACCCGCGTCAATTCTCGGACTCCGGAACGCGAGCAATTTCGCAACGTGTACGGCTGGGGACAAACCACCCCTCGAGAAATGGCGGAATTGGTTGTTCTGATTCACCAAGGCAAAGCCGTGAGTCCTGCGGCCAGCAACCGTATGGATCGCGCACTCGGACGATCGTACTGGGATGGAGAGAGTCTTTCGCAAATTCCGTCCTCTATTCATGTCCTGTCGAAACAAGGAGCTGTCAACCAATCCAAGTCGGAAGTGGTTCTTGTGAACGCTTCTTCCGGCGATTATGTTTTTTGTGTCATCACGAAAAATCAAACGGACACCCGCTGGGTACACGAGAACGAAGGATATGTCCTTTTGCGCAGGATTTCCCATCTGTTGCTGAACTATTTTGAACCGTCCCTGCATTGGTCACCTCTGCAAGGGATGGAAAAGTTCTCTCCGTGACGACTGTTTCTAGCCTGCCATATTCCTTGCTTCACTTCTTCGCGTGAAGTGCCAGAAGAACAGCACCGTGAGCAGGAGAGGCCAGAGGATGAACTATCTCGACCCGGGGAATATGCCGCTGAATATATTTTTTGAGCAGCCTGGCCAGGATCGTATCATGAGAAATAAGCCCGCCGATAAAAACAAGCTGTACCTTCGGAAGCTTTCTTGTTGAATCCGCAGACAGGACTCTTGGAGTCAGGATCCGGACATGGTCGCTGAGGGCGATGACAGCCCGTTGAACTATCTCCACACACACTGAATCTTTTTCCTCGGCACCCTGCAGGACGAGCGGCGCAACGGATGCAATATCGAAATTATTTCTGTAGACAGCATCAATAATCGACGATTGATCTTTGAGTCCGAAGGATACGGCAAGATCACGAATAAGCGTCGTTTTCCGGCCGAGACCATCAAGGTATCGCGCAACCGCAGCGATTGCTCTTTTGCCGATGTAATATCCGCTGCCTTCATCATCCAGGTATCTTCCCCATCCTCCGACACGATGGATGTCCCCCTGTACATCCTTCCCGAACGCAATGGAACCGGTTCCCGCAATGAGAATGATACCGGGAGCTCCATGAAAAGCTCCTTCCAATGCCGTCCGCGCATCACTGTTGATCACAATCTTTTTGAATTTTACTTTGTGCAATGCTGCATAGTGCTCCAGACCGTGTTTCATACGAGCCTGGTCAGAGCCCCGGCCGGCGCCGGCCAACCCACATCCGACAGCAGCCACCTGAGAGAAATCACACTTCGCAAACTTACAGCATTTCACGATCAGGCGAAATATCGTTTCTGCTGTCTTCTCTACTCCGGTGATTTGCATATTGGAAGGTCCGCCGACAAAGTCTGTGAGTATTACCCCTTCCATCGTGGCAATCACGGCGTGTGTTTTTGTGCCGCCGCCGTCAATACCGACAATATAGTGCGCTTTGTTCATATGCTTTTTCATATTATTTCTTCTTTCCAAACTCAGGGTCTACGTTCACGTTGAGTGCCACAAACAATGCGGGGATAACGGAAAGAAGTACGGAAAAAAAGAACGTTTGATAGCCGAGCAACTCCTGCAATTTGCCGCTGATCATCCCCGGCAGCATCATCCCCATTGCCATGAGTCCTGTACAAATTGCATAATGCGCTGTTTTATGGTCACCTTCCGATACCATGATCATAAACATCATATATGCGGAGAAGGAGAATCCATACGTGAATTGTTCCAATCCTACCGCTGCTGAGACGATGACAAGACTTTCCGGTCGAAATTGAGAAAGAAGGATATACATCAGGTCCGGGATATGAATGGTAAAGACCATGGGAAGCAGCCAGAACTTCAATCCCTTTTTCGAAATTAAAAGGCCTCCGGTAATGCCGCCGAGGAGAAGTCCGATGATACCAACAACGCCGTACGCAATTCCGACTTCGCTGGTTGTCAGTCCAAGTCCCCCCTTGTCCCGTGCATCGAGCAGAAACGGTGTGATGAGTTTGACGAGCTGCGATTCATTCAGGCGGTAGAGAAGCAGAAACGCGAGGATGAGTCCGATCTCTTTCCGCTTAAAAAATATCACAAAGGTTTTAAGGAATTCTCCCAGGAATCCTTTTTCTTTGTCATACACTTTTGAAATATCCACGACAGGATAGGGAAGAACAAATTTATGATAGATCGAAAGCAGAATGAAAATTGCGGCGATCACCATAAACGAAACCGACCACGCAAAGGCAATCCCGCCATGATTTTCCAGGTATCCTGCGAGAATCACGAGTAATCCCTGTCCTGTGATCATCGCAATCCGATAAAAAGTACTGCGCAATCCTACAAATTCTGCCTGCGTTCCCTGATCGAGAGCGAGCATGTAGAATCCATCCGCCGCAATATCATGCGTTGCGCCGCTGAACGCCAGCAGCCACAGAATGGCAAGAGTGATCTGGAAAAATGATGGAAGGGGGATCGTCAGCGCAACACAGGCAAGCGACACGCCGATGATGAATTGCATAATAACAATCCAAAATCGTTTGGTTCGTAAAATGTCTACGACCGGACTCCAGAGCGGCTTGATCACCCATGGAAGATACAGCCAACTCGTGTAGAGTGCGATATCCGTATTCGAAATGCCCATTTTTTTATACATAATAACCGAAATCGACATTGCGATGGTATAGGGAATACCGGATGCCAGATACAGAGACGGTATCCATGCCCACGGATTCCGAAAAGTCTTTTTTGTTCCTGCCATACATCGTTCCTTTGTCTAATACAGCTTTTTGAGTTCTACTCCTGTAAAATAATGCTTCACGATCTCTTCTGCCTTGAATCCTTTCGCCGCCATGACTGCAGCCCCGATTTGGCAGAGACCAACGCCATGTCCCCATCCTGCACCATGCAGAAAAAACCGTTTTGGGATCCCCTGAGCATCTCGTTCAGTCTCAATCGTGAAAGCAGAACTGTACAAATGACTCTTGGAAAGCCATCGTCGGATTTCGAGCTCTTTGCCCACGGTCATCGTCATTTTGGAGCCTTCAATGTTCAGCCGATAGATTCTTCCCGACGGGCCGCGTTGAAGGGGAACGAGATTTTTTATCATCCCAAAATCCATCCCGGATTTTGTACGAACAATTTCTTCCAGTTCTTCCCTCGCATATTCCACCTTCCATCGAAAGAAGTCCGTCGTCTCCTGATCAAAGGAAGGAAGAATTTGTTTCAGGATCGCTCCATCGGTTGTATTGCAATAGGCATCCGGGCGGCTGTGAATCCACGCCGCTGCCTGACTCTCTGTAAGAATTCTGGTATGATGGACGGTGGAATCGGCGATGGTTGTCAAATACGGAATATGTTTGTCCTCCCAGGCATATTCGAACTCCTCCGAGAGACCGCCGCAGGCTTTCGAGAATCGTGCGTCACAAATCTCGTTCCCGTAGACCAGGAATGTTCCCCTTGTCGCACTTACCGCGTCCACAGCACCCTTGGAGAGGATTTTAGTGATTCCTTGATACCTCTGACAATGATCATCGGCGCAGACATCATAGAGATCATGATCTTCCCGATCGTACCAGCGAATCAATTCATGTCCTTGCTGAAGAGAACGCTGAGAGGGAACTCCGATATTCCTGTGTTCCCGCTCCAGCATGGCAACAAGCCAACTTCGGGATGTGATCGCGTGGGCTTTCAGCAGTTCCATGGGAGCCCCGGCGCTCATTTCGGATGAGATGACGCTTGCAAGATACTCTTCCACAGAGACAACATTGATCACCGCGATCGCCCCCGTATCGCGCAGACGCAATGTCAATGCACCTTGAAACGTTTGATCTTCTTTTCTTTCCCAGTGAAATTGAATACCGATTGTAACATCCCGGAGTGTGAATGTGGCATTGTTGACACGTCTGCATTCAATGCTGGCTGCTGATGCAATTGCCTTCCCATGAGCATCATGGACAACGAGTTTTCCGTTCTCCGGACGAACGGAAAAATTTCCCGTGATTGCAGTTCCCTGGATCTGGAACGTGCCATGAAAGGTTCCGCGAACCTCCTGCACACCATCCATAATGCCAACGTTGATGACCGGTTCTTTTGTTATCATAAGCAATTCAACGACAAATCAAGGGAAGAGTATTTTCTTCTCCATAATTCAGTTTCTCGCTGAAGAGACACGATGATATTGTCCCTCCGTGTAACTTCGTGCCTCCTTCGAGGCCCTTTGTGAAACATCTCTTTACGAAAATAACCATGAGCGGTTACAGCTGTTCAACAATTCGATTGAAGACGGACTGTTCCAATGTCACTTCTTGAAAAACACTCTGCACCAACTCTGCTGTGACCCGATGGAAATCTTTTTCGAGCGGTGTGATCAGGAGGCCTCCGAGATCTACCGAGGCCGGACTGATGAGGACTTTTTCCTCCCCCTCTTGAAAATAGATATCAGGACGATGTTTTGTCCGGGGGATGACAAATAATCGCCACCGGTCTCCAGTATATGTACAAATGATATTCAGCGGCGGTTCCTGGGCTGCAGACACGGCGGACCTGATCGCGGACGAGACTTCTAAAAACACAGAAGATAATTCACTGTGATCTTCAGATTCAAGGACGAGAATTGCTCGCCCGTAATTCTTCAGCGTTGACAACCTCACACGGCCGATGGTCTTCAACCCTTTCCTTCTCCCCGGATCGAGTGATTCCTGTTCAATGGGGATCTTTCCCGCAGGTGAAGCTTGAAAATGCAGATGATCAGGGGCCGAAGCACCGCATTGGGGACCATTATAGAAAAGAGTAAAATGCGGAGCGAGATCCTTTGCCAGATCCAGCAGCTGCGCAAATGCCTGTTCGATCTCTTGTGGGATATGATGGATATGGGAGACCGTTCCATGATGGTGAAAAATCGGTGCCGGGTTGCAAAGTAAAAGAAAATCGTTCCTATAGAGAATTCCCTGCTGCTCTGCCGGAAGGTTTGCCATGCAGAGAAAACACTTCCGTTCCCGAATGGATTGGGCATCAACCTTCGCGCCCGTACTCTGGATGCGTTTGGGATTCCATTGAACCTGTACGGTATATCCATCGCATGGAAGCGTGCGAACGTGCACCGTGTTCAATGCCGCGATGCCTTCCGCGAGTCTCGGCCAAGCTTTTTCCTGTGCGAGAAACAAGGAAGAATACAGGTTCGACAATGGTTCGGTAGAAGAAGCGTAATAGGTGCGAAATATTTTCTGATCAAGCATAGGTTCTACACTCTTGAAGAAGGAAGAAACTCAACCCTTTCGGCAGCTGTGCAGAGAACCATGAGTCCACGTGTCTGCCCTTATCCATTATGCTTTTTTATTGGATTGCATGCGTGCGATCATTTCTATCGTACGAATCTTGTCTTTGTAGAAATCATTCCGATTGATTTTCTCGATCGGCAAAGCGGCATCGGTATTATCTTCCCAGCGCCGGCAATGATAGAGAGATGTATAGACTCTCCCGATTCTATAATCACGCGAAATGCGCAGTGCTACCGCATAATCTTCTCCGTAGCTCGTATTCGGCAGGAGAATATTTCTCAAGACCGTCGTATCAAAGGCGCGCGGTGCTCCCAATCCATTAATCCGAAGAGCATTATTCCGCCCGTTCTCGGGGGTCCATTCCTTGTGATCGATCAGTCCCGGTGGAATAACCTCCAGGTTCGAATTCACGAGAGTGTACGAACCGATCACCATAGCACATTTATCGTGTTTGAAGACATCGTATATTCTCTGCAGTGTATCGGGTCCGCTGTACATATCATCAGAATCCAGTTGTACCGCATAGCGCCCGCAGTGCGGAGACAACACAGCTTCATTCCAGCACCCTCCTATACCCAGGTCCTCACGGGTTGGGCAAATCAGATGGACGCGTTTATCGGTTGCTGCAAACGTACGCACGATGGCCGCTGTCGAATCCGCGGAATGATTGTCGACGACAATAAGGTTGAAAGGAAAAGTGGTTTTCTGTGAAAGAACGCTCTGGATAGCATCGGCAATCGTTTTTTGACGGTTCCTCACCGGAATAACCACGCTGACTTCCGCATCGAAAGTATGTTTCGCCGAAGGGACTGTCGCGAACTTCGGTTTCAGATACGCCCCGATGTTCTTTAAATACCTGGTGGCAACCTGTTCGTTTTCTACCTGCACTGTCCTGTTGCGTGGATCAACGTAATCAAACTGCTTCTCGCCGCTTTTCCGCGTATCCAATTCTATTTTGGAATACAGATACTCCTGTATGTGAAAGATCTTATGATCCACCGACACCTTCAGGCGAAGGTCATAGAGTCCGGCATGGTTGACGCTTGCAATCCTGCCGTACTTTTTCACAGCCTTCTTCATGGCGCCCGTGGAGAAGAAAAGCAGCGCCCCGAAATCAAAATTATCCCGGATCGATCCGAGCTGATAATCAATCGTCGGATGCTCGCTTCGTTTTCCCTCTTTCACCTCGTAAAAATCCGAATAGAGCATCCCTGCTCTCGTATCCTGGGCAACGGCGCACAGACGTTCGAGGGCGGCCTGGTTCAAGACAATTGCCTGAGATTCATTGACCACGAGCAAGTACGGTGTGGTCACTCCCCGCAGAAGAGCATTCAGCGTTGCACCGGATCGAAACGCTTTCACCTTCATTCCCGAACATTTTTCTGAAGATGACAAGTACTCCCCTTCAGAGGCGACGATAATCTTCTGAACAAGAGGCGAGGCTGCAAATTGCTTCACGGTTGGGAGGAAATATTCTTCAGAACTATAAGGGAGAAAGACGGTTATGGGCGCCATGCTGCATCCTTTCCAAAATATTCCACTATACTCCTAAGAAAGTTCTTCGATAGATCTTTGATCACACTTTCGTCTTATCCATTCTCTCCGGTGTTCGACAAAAAGCCTTCTCTGTCATCTCGAGTGAAACGAGAGATCTGTTCTATGTCAGAGATTGATTCCTCCCTCCGGTCGAAATGACAGAAGGCTAGAAAAAGAATTTTTACCTGCTGCTCGCCTCGCGAAGCGGGCACATAGGTGTTCCCGATACCTATTGGTTACTACATTCGCTCAGGTGCTACGATACGGTTTCCCTTCGATTGCTGCCCGGACAAATCCATTCGCTTGAAGCAACCGCCTGGCTGCTTCATCATACGAAACACGCGCTTTGATCATGACCAGTGCCGTTTTCACATGTCCCTTTGCCTGTTGGAGATACTCGCCTGCCTCCTGATAGGAAACACCGGTGATTGTCATGACGACCTTCTTTGCACGTTCGACTAGTTTCTTGTTCGTCATTTGCAGATCGATCATCATATTTTCGTACACTTTGCCGAGGCGTATCATCGCGGTTGTCGTGATCATGTTTAACACTAATTTCTGCGCTGTACCGGATTTCATTCTGGTCGACCCCATGATGACCTCGGGTCCAACATCCACGCAAATTTTCACATCCAATGCCTTTGCTAATTCCCGATACTCCGGAAGTTCAAAGTTTTTTCGCGGATTGGTGGTAACATACAGGGTATTCGCTCCGCGTTTCTTTGCCTGTACGATCGCTCCAATGACATAGGGGGTGCGCAGGCTTGCTGCAATACCGCAAACGATGTCATTCGGACCAACCTTCTTGACGTCAATATCACGCGCTCCGTCTTCAGGACTATCTTCTGCCCCCTCAACAGCGCGGAACATCGCTCCTTCTCCGCCGGCAATCACTCCCTGCACCATGTCAAACGGCACGCCAAACGTCGGCGGGCATTCCGAGGCATCGATGACCCCCAATCGGCCGCTGGTTCCAGCACCCATATAGATCAATCGACCGCCGTTGATGAATCCCTTGACGACAAATTCCACGGCAGCGGCAATAGAAGGTATCTCTTTTTCAATTGCCCCCGCTATCTTTTTATCTTCCTCGTTGATAATCGTTAATATTTCTTTAACGGAACGTGCATCGATATCCATACTATTGGGATTTCGCTGCTCCGTCGATAACTGATGAAGCTGATCGAATAATCTTTGTGTCGACACCACTTTCCCTTCTTTCTTGGGCAAGAACAGCTCGTTCTGCGTTCTCCCTGCTGTCCCTAAACTTTCACAAACCATTTCTTTTTATACATCACCCAGACCACCACATAGAGTACCATGACCCATAGAATCGCAAAGAACAGAGAGGCATTCAGCGGGGAAAAATACGGCTCAAAAAGATTTTGTGTAATAATCGTTTTCAGTGCCACATCTTTCATGGATCCATCGCTGAGCATAACATTGAATTTTATCAGGATCAACATCCGGCCTATGATGCCGGACAACACGAAGACAAAAATGGCATTCATTCCATAGCCGACGAAGGGATATGCCCATTTCTTTAGTCCCTGCGCATCAATAAGGAAATAGAAGATGCCGAAAATGCACAATGCCCATCCCGTCATAAACACGGTGTAGGAAACGGTCCATAAATTCTTATTGATCGGCATCCACATATCCATCGCTGCCCCCAGCAGAAGCATACCGGAACCAAAGACAAACAGCCAGGCGCTCTTTTCGACTTTTGTTTGCTGGGATTGCCGCAGATAATCTCCGGTGATCGCACCAAACAAGGTCATCGCAATGGCAGGCAGGGTACTGATGATCCCCTCGGGGTCCCATGTCTTCGTGGCACTCCACATATGGCCGTTGAGAAAAAGTGAGTCAAAGTACGCCGCAAAATTTCTCCCTTTTTCGAACAACCCAGCACCATACTCAGGCACGGGAACATAGAACATCAATAGTGTATAAGAGATAAAGAACGCACCAATCGCCAGCAATTGTCCCCGCATCGAGGTAAACAGATAGATCAGCGATCCTATGAGATAACAGATGGCAATCCGCTGCAGAACACCGGGGATACGAATCGTCGAGAAATGAAAGGTGTGGCCCCAGAGCAGGCCGAAAGGAAATCCGGATAAAAATAGACCAAGAAGAAAAATGATCGCAGAGCGCCTGAAAACATTCAACAGCAGCTGTTCCCTGGTATCTCCTTTTGCCGCCCGGATAGAAAACGAAAATGTCATTGCGACACCGACGATCCATAAGAAGAACGGAAAAATCCAGTCGGTAAATGTCCAGCCGTTCCACTCCGCATGTTCAAGCTGCGGATAGATATGAGACCACGAACCGGGGTTGTTGACAAGGATCATACCGGCAATGGTGAATCCTCGAAACGCATCTAAGGATACCAAACGCTCATGTTTCATAGCTTCTCCACAGTACTCGTTGACGAAACACTATCACTCCGAACCTGTCCACAGCACATACTCCCCCTGAAAAGTCTCATTCATGGCGAAGGGAAGAACAATGCAAGGATTGAAAAACACTATATTTTACCGCATCACAAGGAACATTCTTACTGCCGGCCACCCCCCTTGCTGAGGTTGTCCCATAAGTGTCATTGTCATTTCGACCGCAGGGAGAAATCTTTCTTTTAATCAGATTCCTCAGTCGTCCCGTCTTTAGCGGGACTTCTTCGAAACGACAAATTGAACTTAGGAAACATCCCCATAGAGGGATCCGCAACTTTTCGACTTAATAATCACAGGGAGAGTATATACGAGACTTCACTTCGTATAGTGACTCTCCCCATGAACATCACTCTTAAGACAAAAGCTCCAGCTTCAACATCTCCGCGAAACCAGTGCGAAGATACTGTCCGGTTTTACTTCATGAGCACCATTTTCTTGGTGACCGAGAAACCGTTCGACGATGTCAGCCTGTAGAAATACATACCGGATGCAATCTTCGAAGCGGTGAAGTCTACCGAATACGATCCAGCCGCATATTCTCCGGAGGCCAGTTCTGCCACTTCTTTACCAAGCGCATCATACACTTTCAACGTGATGGTGCTTCGCGTGGTGATCGAGAAATTGATCGTCGTGGAAGGGTTGAACGGATTTGGATAGTTCTGCGATAACTTGAAGGTTTCCGGCACGACATTCGATTCCTGTCGAACACTTTGAGGACCAATAACAAACCAATTGCAAGCACCAGCGCTGAATTCACCGACATACACTGTATCGCCGGTTGGAGTAAATGCAATCGCACGCGGGCGTTCATTCGCATTATTCGGAGTACCAGCCCATGGCATCATAATACTATCAACAGGAGTGTTCAGGTCTGTTGCATTGAATCCGTACCACATGCACGGTGTCCAAGATGTTGTTGATCCAGCAAGGGTATTCGGCATGTCATTATATGATCCGGCACTAACCCATAACCGGAGCGGCCGAGAACCATTCGCGTTCTGCCATGCGGTCGATTCTATACACATCCCTCTGAACACTGTATCCACAAAAGCAAAGGGGATAAGACCCGGTAAGTCACTATGATATTGAAGAGCATATTTTGCCGTATAGCTGGTTACAAACACATCTTTTCCATCCTTAGATACTTCGAGTGTGCGATTAAACCCTGGTGTGGCATCGGTAACGTTTGCTACTTCAGCTGTGAAGTCCGCACTCGTCATTTGCACAGGGAATCCTCCATACACATTCGTTGTGAATATATTTCCAGTTTCATCGACCGCCACACCCGCTAATCCATTCGGATACGCGGGGAAATCCCTTATAGCTATACCTGCGCCAGTCTTGTAGTTGATCTTATAGACATACCACCAGTACGCTGCATAGATATTGCCATCATATCCGGCACGGAGTCCGCGGCCTGAATTCACACCCCATTTTGGTATACCAGGGACTGTAGTTGCGACATCTGTTTTACCGCCCAATGTGTCTGTCCTGCTGCCAGCTGTTACTGTAAAGATTGGCGAGAAGGATGCATTTGTACCATCCGGGTTGTAGACCCGTAATGCACGAACGGATGTCCATCTGCCGTTATGTACGCCTCCGACCACTTTTCCTGAATCACTTGGAATCAATATTGAGTCCGGAATAAGTGCATAATAGTTTAACACCCATACTTTGCCGTCCGGAGAGACCGCCAGCCCATGGACGCCGTTACTCAGCGTCGCATCGCCATTAGGAAAGACCCCTTTATATGTCCATTGTGCCTGACTCAATCCTGCACACAGGACAAGCAAAAGAAAAACAATAAATATATTTTTCATATGAACTCCTTTGATTATTTGTGGATATTTATTGGATTAGTGTAGATTGCACCTCATTGACCGTAATACGGAGCACTCAATTTGCCCAGCATATCAATTTTATACAGACACGATGGCTTGGTATTCAACGGAGACTGCGCCTTTACAACATAGAGATACGAATCTTTTCCCCATGCCAAAAACTTACAGTTCGGACCAATGATCCCATTATAGAGAGGTTGAGAGGTCTGATCCGTGGCGACGACATAAACTCCATCCGCTGCATCGGTCCCGACATACAGATTCCCCTGCGTATCAAATGTAATTCCGTATGCAATGTCCGTTGTGTTTCCCACTGTTGCAGAGAGATCAAAATATTTTACGGCAGCTCCCAGCGAAGTATCAGCAGTATTGATGGGAAGCTTCCACACCCCCTTCGTCCCGTCGGTTGCTTCAGCACTGCAATAGACCGAACCGTCATAGACACGAACCGAGTGTATTTTCCCTCCGGGAGAGAATGGAAATTTTTTCAGTTTTTTTAATGAATCAATCCTGATAATCCCTTCATTTGCCTTGCCGCTCCCCCCCCAGATTACCCTGTTTTGATCAAAATCAAAATCTTCTACACTGATCGAGAATGTTGAGAAATTTGTCAAATTCAAAGCAAGAGCAGGTGTTGGTGTAGCATTATTAGGGGAAAGGAATGCTATGTTGTTAAAGCATGCAATTAATAAATTTCCTCGAAATTTTAATCCTGTGATGGTTGTTACATACCCTGTGTTTGTAGCAACGCGCTCTCCTGCCCCGGTCGCCGGTACTTGATAGATCCCATCTGCGGCATTTGTTCGTGTAGAGGCTTGAACATAGAGATCACCGGCGCCATTGAATGTCATAGCGTAGGGTACCTGTTTGGAGGTGTCGATCCCCTTCACTAAAATCATGGCTGAGCGGATGCTGACATATTGGAGATTGGAATATTTCAAGGCGTTATCCACGAGCACACGCACACGGATCGAATCCAGAATCATGTTGGGGGCAAGGATCGCGATCTGAGTCGACGAGATCGTGCTGATCTGCACTTCCGTATTATTGAAGAATACGTGTATCTTCGAAGTGTCGGTCTCGATATTCGTGCCGTTGATGTAGATCGTGTGAACACCGCCGAGAATATACGAGGCGGTGGAATTTGAGCTGATCCCAGTAATCGTCGGTTCCTGAACACCCGTCTGATAATTCGGGTCATAGACACTTTCCGTGGGAGGTTCAGTGCAGCCGACGATAAAGAGCAGGAACCCTGCAAAGACTGAAAGACTGAAGAGACGTTTCATAGGAGATTCTCGCTATATTAGAAATAAACGTGTACCGCTAACCGATTCACATTCCCGAAAATACCAAAAGGAGTGTAGGCATAGTCTATCCCGAGTCCCACTCCGGCTACATTCTGCTGAACTCCCCCGCCTGCCGTCCATCCCTTTTCATCATAACCAAAAGTGTATCCTGCACGCAGGGCGAGCATTTTGGCAAAGACATATTCTCCCCCCAGATTGATCGTTTCCGGGTAATCGCGATAGTTATTTGCATCCACAGACAGGAGAAATGGATCTGCATCTTTCGAATCCGTGATAAAATCCATCAGGTTGGCTGCGAATCCAATCCGGAACGTGAGGGGAAGCTGGAAATTATCACGTTCGTATTTTGCATCGTTCGAAAAGTTTCTGATACTGACGGCAAAGGCAAGGCTCTTAAGACCGGTCTTATAAAGCATACCGAAATCATACGACATGATCTCGAGTCTGTTCCCTGAACTCACAGGGTTAGCGTTTGCATCGACAGATTTGAATCCATCTCCGAGGTCCTGGATATTGTACGCAATACGTCCTCCGATCGAGAACCGATCGCTTAACGAGCGTGCATACCCAAGACCAAACGAGAACGCCACAGGCGAGAACGTTCCCACATCCAGATACCCGTCGGCTGTTCCGTTATAGACAACGGTGCGGGGGATCTCGCCATAATCTACCGACTGAAAAGTAAGTCCAAATGTTCCGATACTGCCCGGAGCATGGAATGCCGCACTCGCATAGTAGTGTTTGATATCGGCAATCCATTCCATCGTTCCTGCCGAAACATCAAACCTCTGCTGCATCCAGGCCATGCTGGCCGGATTAAAGAAAAGCGAAGTCGATGCGCCATCGAGCGCTGTCACTGCCTCGCCCATGCCAACCGCACGGGGATCCGTGGCGACATTGAGAAATTTCAGACCGGTTTGACCAAGTTTTTGATTCTGAGCGGCCGCGGTAAGCACAAGACCTACCAGGAGCAGAAGAACAATATATTTTTTCATAGATTGCCCGATTTGTTTGATTGCATGGTCGTCACTTGCTCTACAAAACACTCACACCGTTCACTCGCAGTGTTACGTCACTGAAGATAAAGGTGACCGGTTTTGATTTCACCGCATTGAGCGGTGTACCTCCGGTAAAAGGATTCCATTGCAGAACGATGCTGAACTTGAGTTTGGAACTGCACGAATCCGGATTCACCGACACTGATACAACATTCGTCCCTTCCTGCGTAAAAGATTTCGAACTCCATGAGGACGAATCAACACCGCGCGTCAAAACTGTCCCGCTCAATTTGGCGTATTGATGCTGCACCCAGGAAGAATCAATCACCTGCATGGAATCCATCACGACCTGGGTTGTAAAACTGAGGCTTCCCTCGCGGGCGGTGGTGATGTTTGTGATCTTGTAGGGATTGACAGAGAGAACGAGCACGGCGTTCGCCGTATCCCGGACGGTCATCCCGGTGACTTGAAATCCACCAGCTGTCTGCTTAAAGGTTCCGCCGGAGGATGTGTCAATAGTCCAGGAGGAATACGTGGAATTCCCGGAAGGGGACCAGACTGCATCGTACGTATCAGACCCTGTAGCAGGATGGCAAGATCCTATCAAAAATACCGCCGGAAGGAAAAGAAGATAAGAAAGAATTGTTTTCATAAGAGACATCCTCAATGAAATTACCGAATGACTACAAATTTAAAGATTCCTCGATCGCCGTTCGGCGTTTCGATCACTGCGATATAGAGCCCTGAGACCAGAATTTGATTGTACTTGGTCGTAAGATTATAATCTTCCGATCCCCCCATCGGATGGTCGATCGTCTTTAACAGCTCTCCGAGTTCTGAATAGATCTTGATCGTACAGACATCCGGGATATTCTTGAAGACAACCTTGTCCTTTTGACCGGGCCAGAGCATAGAAGAAGGGGCAGCAATATTATACGGATTCGGAACGATACGTACTTTTGACCGATCGAGAAGCGGAGACGCCGCAACGCGCCGGTATGCCGGCGCATAGGTTTGAGTATAATACCGGCTGCTTGATAAGGCACCCGCTGGAGTATCCCCTGCTCCGTTATTATCCGATGCATTCCCGACGGAAACGAGATAATAGTAATACGCTGCATCGATCGTACCGGATTGATCGTCATACAATCTTGCAGAAGCGGGACCTTCCCAGATCTTATAATATGTGCTGTCATACTGCCCTATTGCCCGCCAGATTTCCCATCCTGCAATCTTGGGATCATTCGGTGCAGTCCATACCATCCGGACTTTTCCCGAACCGCTGGTGACGCTGAATGACGTCGGCGGAGGAGGAGGTTGAGGAATGTTGTATCCACCTGCATAGTTTGCCAGCGCACGCCGAACCGATTTGAAGAGAGAATCTTTCCCTGTAAAGACCCAATCATTCTTTGTCTTCGAAACACCGTTATAGGTAATGAGAGCGGTGGTTGAAGGATTTGTTTTGAAAATTCGCCCGATCTCATTCGCAGCATCCCGCGTGAGACCAGAAGCGACTTCTGCGGTAACGATGTGTATACTCTCCGCTGGAGCGATCGTAAACGGACCATACCCGTTTGCAAGAGACATGCCGCCTGAGCTTCCCAACGCTGGATCAGCATTCTGAGCTCCTACCGCATCGGCATGCCGCGGAATGACATGCCCTTTTGTCATCATCGTCCACTGTCCTTGCATGGCAGATGCATTATACTGATCTGCAGAAGTGGGATATTGATATGTACCGTCGGACGATTCATAGGATGTGGTGTATGGCTGGTTTGGATCGTCGGTCGTGTCGTGCGTTGACTTATCGACATGAAATGTTGCCCAGCCGATAAATTGATAGGCACCAAGACGTCCAACGGTATCACCCGGAATATGACTGCTTGTTTGAGTCCAGATCGGACCGCCTATATTGCTGTATGCCGTAGTGGCCCCCGGATAAAATCCGTGCCAGGCATAATTCACACGAATATCGTTATTATCAGTATTCGTAGAAAAATATTTTGCCGGACCGGGATTTGCAGTATCTCCTCTGACGTCGTTCACTGTATTTTTCCCATAGGCGATCGGGTCTCCAATGACCGGTTGAACATCTCTGTTGATGCCGTAGCGACACTGCCAATAGATCATCACATTGTCCAGCGTGTCGGGGGCACGTGTCCCTTTATTCGCATCGATGATTCCGGTATTCGTAAAGACATAATCAGAAATGATATAGTTGTCATGGAACTGCTGACCAAATCCGATCACTTTCCGGTGCATCGTGAGTCCGATTGGTGTATGGACAATATTCTCGATCATCCGCTCATACTTCATCGTCGGATCAACACCATCATTGGTCACCTGGATAGATGACGTGGGCGCTCCATCGACCGTCACGATTGGTTGATCATATCTGCTGATCATTTGGAAGAGTTCAGGAAATGTTTCACCGGGACTGCCGCCGACCGTATTGCGGGGACCGACGTGGATCACTTTTGCCGTCCACGTTTTAGGAGATCCATTATACATTTCTGTATAATTCGTTGTGCCAATCCAGAGCCCTTTTGCCGCCTGCATATCGGTCGTCCGGTAGATCCCGGGCCAGCGGGCACCATCGGATTGATCAGCAACTTTGCCGGTCCTCCCGGTTTCGATCTCGCAGCCGAAGTTGGAGTACAGGTTATGGAAAGAGCCGACTGTCATCCACTGGTAAGTATTAGAAACTTGTCCCATCGCTGCAGTGAACCACAAGAGACTCAAAAGCGGATAGATACGATACTGTTTCATAGGTTCCTCTTTTTCACCGGTTCTTATAATTCGAAACTGACTTTCAAACCATAGAAGATCGCTCGCGGATTGAGATACGTTAAGAAATCCATGTTGGGAGTATCAATGTACGCTTTGTCATCAAGAATTTTCTGCATGCGTGCATGATCAACTTCGGTCCATCCGCTTCCTTTATTCTCCATGTACCTTCCAGAAGACTTCTCCCAGTAGATTGCAGTTGCAACTCCAGTAGTCGGAAGTGTCTCCACCGGTTCAATGTGCACATATTGAACCCCTTCTTTTGGCATATCACCGGGACGGTCATCCCCCGGAATATTGAAATACCCGAACCGGGGATCTCCGGCGACATCGTTCGGCATGTGAAGTGATTTCCAATAATTATCTTCATCAGTGGTGCTGGTAAAACCAGGATAGAGATAAGCAAAATTCTTGATATTGAAGATGTTATTAATATCTGCATAGAACTGGATATTCGCATTTCCAATTTTAAAGTTCTTGCTGAAACGAATGCTTGCTGAATAGGAGTCTCTCCATTGAACGTTATATTGCACATCCGGCAATGCTGACAAATTTCCCCTCGTTCCATTCCAGGTTGTCCACGATCCGGAAGACCAGCTTGCATTGAAATTCAACTGCCAATCATTCAATAAACCGATCCCGGCAAGTCGTGCAGAGTTCAACATAAAATCTGACGGAGTGAAAAAGTTCAGATTCAACCGGGCATAGGGAGCAGGTAAAGGCTTTGTCTGATACAAATCGTTTTGATGACCTTCATTATAGGTCCTCTGTTCAGCTGCACTTTGGAACTCCTGGAGGTATCCAAAACGGCCGTAGGTTCGTGCCATATAGGTGAAGTTCATAAAACCCTGCACCCAATTGCCGCGATTGCGTGTGAAGGTTACTTCAAAGCCGCGGATATCTTCATACGAATCCGGGACCGAAAGAATGTAGTTCACTGGACGTGCCGACCCGGTTGTTCCAATCACAGTAATCGTCGTGGCCTGACTCGAGTTGTTCTTATAATACCCTGCCAGCCGGATCAGGAATTGATCCATCAAACTATGTTCATATCCCAGTTCATACGCCACGGTCTTCGGAAGCGTATTGTTCGGATTCGCCAGACGATCGACGGTTCCTGATATCGGATCATGCCGGACCCTGAATAAATTTTCCGGCTGAGGCATCGAATAAAAATGGCCGTAATTGAAGAAGAGTTTGGCATATTCCGTGATAGGAAACGCAACACCTAAGCGGGGGCTTACCATCACCTGTTTTTTGATCGGTTCACGCACTAAAACATTGTTGATTTGCAGTGATTGGCGTCCCCACAGGTTGCTGTCATAGATATTATACGCCGGGTCATTCTCATCCAGAATCTTATACCATTGGCCGTTCGGGTCAGAGACATCCAACCGGACGCCAAGATTTGCGACCATTCCTTGATATTCGAATTTATCCTGCACATAGAGCGAAGCCCGGTATGGATACGTCGTCCAGCGCGAGGCAGTGGCTACTCCTGTCACACTGCTCACCGATGCGTAATTGGTATTGCTTACGCTCGTGACTAATTCCCCTCCCACCTTGACCAAATGGTATCTATTGAGCTGGTTGCTATAATCCAATTTGATGGTTGCGTTTGAAACGGTGCTAGTGTCACGGGATCCGCTCTGTCCATAGGTATTCGTAAAATTATATGCATAGTAATATTCATTCGCACTCGTTGCATAGCCGAAGGGCGCCTCGTCGACGTAGTAGCTGTTCCCGAAAAGATAACTTTTGGTCGGGTCTCGGGGATTACTGGGATTCGTGTTGTACTGGAAAAGCACATAGTTCACACTCGCTTCGTAGTACGACGCGGGAGACAACATATGTGTAAATTTCCCTCCATAGCTTGTGAGATTGACTTGTGTCGGGCAATAGTAATCGTTCATATACATCTGCAGATCGGCATAATTCGCTTTGTTCATACTGTTCGCGATATCACCAGTCCCCGACATCATACCGGAGTTGCCTGTATTATTATCTGCCGTTCCGGTCTGAATACCGCGCATGTACTGTCCCATCAGTTTCATCGTCTTGCTGAGATCCGATGTGACACGAATCTGCCCGTTCCAATCGCGGTATGCATCTGTTGAGAGAGGGATCATATACATATTTTGCGATCCACGATAAGAAGCAAAGAAACGGAGATCCCCGAGGTATTTATTCAGGAACGGCACAGGACCGCCGAATCCTGCATCAATATCATAATCCGGTTTTTTAATCGTTCCCTGTTTTCGATGCTGGAAAAGAAATAGCTGCTGGGCTTCAGCCGGTGTCAGATCGTTGTTCGGATCATTATCAGACAGCGCAGCTTTCGACACTGCATTCCATCCGACAAAGGGACGGTACTGCGCGCGCGTCCATTGATCCCATGCACCGGGCTGATTGCCGGTACCTGTTCCTACGAACGCCACATCCGGATCGAGGAAGGGACGCATAAAGTAGGAATTCGTATTGAATGGAGAGGGTCCGAAATTTTTCTGTGTTGGCGGATGGATCCGTACACTCGCTCCGACGGTGTAATTTTTTGTTGCTCCTTCTTTTTGGATCACATTCACAACGCCCGAACGGATATTCCCGTATTCAGCATTGAAACCGCCGGTCTGTACTTGAATATCTTGGATCGAGGTCAAACTGATGCCCGTGTATGGACTGTTGTTCCGCTCGTTGCGAAGGGTTAGGCCATCGACAATGAAAGCCGTTTGATCGGCATTATCGGAACCGCGGATAACTAATCCACCCTGCACTCCCGCTTGAAGCCCCACGACTGCACTGACGCTTGCCACCGGCAGACTTTCGATCTCCCGCGAGGTAATGTTCGCCTGACTGGAGGAAACGTCTTTCTGTACCATGGGGCGCTCGGCAACGATCACCACTTCGTCGGCCTGTACTGCTTCAGCAGAGAGTTGAAAATTCAGTTCGGTCGTCTGATCAATAATGACCCGCACCTGAGTCTGGACCGTTGATCTGAACCCAATCGAAGAACCCCGGACGCTGTACTCTCCCGGGGGGATATTCACGATTGAATAGACTCCATCAAAATCCGTTGATGCACCAAACGATGTGCCTAAAAGGAATACATTTGCCCCAACGATGGGTTCCCCTGTTTGCGCATCTTTGACCGTACCGGATATTTTTCCGGTAGTGCCGGCAAAAAGTATGGAAGAAAGAACCAGGGAAAGAAGGAAGGAAAGTGTCGTAAAGCGTTTCACGGATTCATCTCCTTTGAAAAAAGGATTATTAGTTCCGAATATATCTTAATTCTCTGAAACTACTTTTTGAAGATTGCCTCTAAAAACTTCTCCCGCGCCAGATTGTACCTATTTCTATTAAAAAAGTCAACCCTCAGTTTGCCCTTTAAAATCAACCTGTCCCTGCTCTACTTAACAAGGACCATCTTTTTTGTCTCAAAGTGACTGCCTGAGGTCAGCCTGTAAATATACACACCGCTCGGCAGGTTCTTTGCCTGGAACATCACTGTATGAGTGCCTGCGGCTCTCTGCCCGTTCACTAATGTCGCAATTTCACTTCCGAGAATGTTGTAGATTTTCAGAGTCGTGAAATTGCTCTCAGTAATAGTAAACCGGATATTCGTTTCCGGGTTGAACGGATTGGGATAATTTTGGAACAGGGCAAACTGCGCTGGAATCTGGGCAATATCAAAGACAGATGTAGCCACCTTTGTTCTAAACACAAACACACTCGACCATACACCATCACCAATGGCGTTTGATGCACGGACTCGCCAACTATAGATCTTATATGCCTGTAAGGCGGGAACGACAAAGCTGGTATCTGTTAATCCAGCCGTATCAACCAGACAAGGATTAAAACTGACATCTGCAGAAACCTGCAAGCGGTACGATTGCGCTGCCCCTGCTTTATTCCAAGATAATTTCAGGTTGGTGTATTCAACATCTACCGTTGGATTCGACGGTGAAGCAAGGAGCGGTGTAGCCGGTGTCCCTGTAAAGAATGACCAGGTTGTGCTGTACAAACCATCCCCTGCAAGATTCGATCCTCTGACTCTCCAATAATAATGTTGCTGTCCTGTGAGATTGCCCGCCAGCCACGTCGAGTCTGTGAGTACAGGTTGAGCGATCAGGTTTGTTGAAAAATTTGTATCACTGGCAAATTGCAATTTGTAGATACTTGAACCGGTGGCATAATTCCAGCGGAGGTTGACCAACGACGGTTGATCGGCTGCATTGTCCAGCGGTGATGCCAGGAGAGGCTGCACCGGAGGAGCTGTAATAGAAACGACAGAACTCCAGCTGCTTTCATTATGATTTCTATCCAAGGCAGTGACAGTGAAATTTCCTGTAAGCAAAACCGGAAGCGTCTGAGGATTCACGTACTTTAGACTTGAAACCGAGAGGATATTTTTCGCATCATCAATATCTGTTTGCGAAGCAGTGGTGAAAGGAATTTTATAGACGGCATACGTTGCGGCTGTGTCGTTATCGGATGCGGGTGCAGGTTTATCCCATTGAAGAACGTCGATCGGAGCCAAGCCGAAACGAGCGAAGCGCACTTGTTGCGGCGGGTTCGGTGCAATAATATCCTTCCCGGGCGATGGAGGAATAAGCGCTTTGTATTTATAGAGGTTTGTTTTCAATGAGTCAGTAATGCCGCCCCGATTTTCTGTGAGATTATGTGTCGTGTATAGAAAATTGCCAACACGCAGTGTTGTTCCGCGTTCGAATCGGATTTCGTTTGTAATTTCGCCTGCAGTAGTAATATTCGCATCCCCAATTCTATACGCTGCTAGACCCGGAAAGATTGGTGTGCCGTTGGAAACCGACTGCCACCATGGTAGCAGCAGTGTAAAATCCTGGCTCCCTCCAATTTTCCAATACAGTTGCGGAGCCAGATAGTCAATATAGTTCCCTGCCATCCAGGCAACTGGATCACAGTATAATTCATTGTAATGCGACATCCCTGTGATTCCGGGGGGGGTCCCGCTCTTCCAGATACCTGATGGGCTGATTCCCCATTTGACCCACGGCTTGATTACCTGTATGCTGTCGTAGATCTGTTTGATGAGCAAATTAACATTATCCCGCCGCCAATCTGCAACATTACCGAATCCCCGCGGATAACTTGCATAGGTCGCTGCATCCTGAGTTGTGATACCCTGCACGTAGAAATAATCATCCATGTGTGCAGCATCGATGTCATAACGTCGTACAACATCGGAGATTACTTTTGCCACATGGTCTCTTACTGTCTGCAATCCGGGATTTAAAAACTTGACGGTACTTACCTGAAGGATCCACTCAGGGTGTGTCTTTGTTACATGATTAACCGAAGTAGAATAACTTCCAGCGGACCGTTCTGCACGGTAAGGATTGAACCACGCATGGAGTTCCATGCCTCGTTGATGAGCTTCGGTTACTGCGAATTCCAATGGATCCCAAATCGGGTTCGGCGCGTTCCCCTGTGTACCCGTAAGCCAGATAGACCACGGTTCGTAGGGAGATTGATACAAGGCATCACATTCCGGACGTATCTGGAAAATTGCAACATTGATTCCAGCTGCCTGTAATTGATCAAGGATCGTGAGTAATTGCTGTTGTTGAGTTGCAACAGAAGCGGAACCGGAAGAGGGCCAATCGATATTCGTTACGGTGGCAATCCATGCGCCTCGCACTTCTCTTTTCAGAGGGGTGTCTTGAGAGAGTACGATAGAAGAACAAACGAGCGAAAGGAATAAAACCAGTACAGTTTTCTTCATCGAGGTAACGAACTTTTTATAATAAGATCCTTTGAGATTCAGTATGGATTGTTAGTTAGTTGTTTCAACCAACTATTAGAACCTATCAAATAATTCATTCCTTGTCAAGTATTTTTTTAGGAAAAATAGGAGTGACTCAAAAAATGCATTGACATCCTTTTCCCAAAGTACATAGTAAGGATACTTTTCAGTGTTCTCGTCTTGCACAAATCTTTGTAATCTTTTATGACATCCTTCGTGCCTTTCGTGTCATTCTTCGTGTCTCTTCGTGTTTCCTCTTCGTGTGCCTTCGTGTTATCCTTCGTGTGCCTTCGTGTTATCCTTCGTGTGCCTTCGTGTTATCCTTCGTGTGCCTTCGTATTCATTCTTCGTGCCCTTCGTGTTCCCTCTTCGTGTGCATTCATGTTCCCTTTTCGTGCCCTTGGTGGTTGAATCTCGTTCAATCCGTTACTACCTTGTCTTCCGTCGAATATCCATAAGGAATCCCCATGAAACGTCTAATCCTTTTCCTCTTGATCTCCTCTTCGCTCATTGCACAAACGAACTCTTCTCTTTTTCTTCGGGTCGTACTTCCGGAAAAAGATACCACGATTTATTCAGCTTCACGAATGCGGTTAGCTGCGAGCACGCTTCCCGGCGCTCATGCATATATCAACGATGCAGAGGTCAAAGTCTATTCCAGCGGTGCATTCATCGGTCTCGTTCCTATCGCAGTTGGTCCAAACACAATAAAATTTGTTGTACGATCATCTGCCGGAGATTCTCTCGTGCAGTATTTTACTATCATCCGTCCTGAAGAATTAAAATCATCTCCCCGGGATGTCATAACAATCGATTCAGTCATGATGCGGCCGAACCAGGACCTCTGGCTGAAATCCGGTGATGTATTGGAAGTCAAAATGAAAGGAACGCCCGGACAGGAACCGGTCTTTGACATCGAAGGAGTGGAGTCCGGAGTACCGATGCGGGAACTCGGAACGAAAGACACAGGAGGACTCGAAGGAATCTATGTTGGACGGTACACTATTCAATCCCGAGACGAGTGCCGTAGTACACCGGTCCGGTTTCGTGTCAAAAAGAATTTTTTCAGCAGTGAGAAGAAATTCTCGCGTGGAAAAATTACGATCGTGCGGGACTCCCTTCCCCGTGTTGCCGAAGTGGTCGGCCGTCGTCCTTATTTGAATATCGGTCTTGGGAATGACCGGCTCGGCGGTGCAAAATTAGGATTCCTGGTTCCGGGTATTCACGTCATCATAACAGGTATGGTGGATGATCAATTCCGGGTTCGTCTGTCCGATGATATGGAAGCATGGCTTCCGCAGGAATATGTTCAGTTCCTCCCGGTGGAAACACCCCGTCCTTCCGCCCTAACCGGCTCCATTTCCGTTTTCGGAACAGAAACTGAAGACGTTGTGTCCATTAGCATTGGACAGAAACTGCCATTTATCAGCGAACAACGAATAAATCCTGCATCCATTGTTGTCCACATTTTTGGTGCTCATTCCAACACCAATTGGATAACCCATCAGCTCTCCGCACAGGAGATCCAGCAGGTATCCTGCTCACAAGTCGGCGCAGATGATTATCAGCTGACGATCTCTTTAAAAAGCGCTCAGCATTGGGGGTATGATATCGGGTATGAAGGGAATGCGATGAAGATCAAGGTGCGGCGTCCGCCCGTGATCGCGGATCCAGCAGCACCTCTTTCGAAATTGACTATTGCCCTCGATGCTGGTCACGGCGGAGATAATCACGGCGCCTTCGGATCGACCGGCGTTCTCGAGAAAGATATCAATCTTGCCCTGGTCGGGAAACTCGACAGCATCTTGCAGATAAAAGGAGTCCGAACCGTTGTCACCCGGACTTCAGACACGGAAGTTTCATCCAATGAAAGGATTAATATAATTCTTTCCGCTCATCCCCATCTGTTTGTCAGTGTTCATTGTAATTCCATCAGTGCGAGCACCGATGCCGAACTGGTAAAAGGAATCAGCACCTACTACCGGTATCCGGGATTCAAACCGCTTGCCGATATTCTGTATGCACATTTGTTGAGCATCGGATTGGCGGAATGGGGTGTAACCGGAAACTTCAATTTCTCATTGAATGGTTTCACACAAATGCCCAATGCACTCGTGGAAACCGCATTCATGTCAAATCCGGAAGATGAGATAAAACTCCTGGATGACGATTTCAGGAAGCAAGTCGCCCTTCAGATTGCTGCCGGGTTGGAAGAGTATATGCGGACATACGGAAAGAAGTAAGTTCAAAAAAACGTGCGATGGATATATTCTAAAAACACTTTGCGTACCTTCGCGACCTTTTCGGTTATATTCTAACCGCAAAGAACGCAAGGAAAATCGAAAATTGAAATTGCTGGTTTTTTGAGAAGAATTCTCTCAGTCTTTCAGTTCACTGAATCGGAATAAATCTTTTGGCTTTCACTAAACGGCTTAAAAGGTATTCACTGTATTTTGGCGCGCTCGGATCGAAGCTGTTGAATTTCACAAGTCCAGAGCAGTGGATAAATTCCTTATGTCCCAGATAAATGCCGACATGCGTAATGCGCTCCGGTTTTTCTTTTGTTCCTTTGTCCCCGAAGAACAACAAATCTCCTTTTCGCAGCTGCGAGAGATCATTTTCCAACGATACATTCTCCCCCTCTAATCCTTGCTGGTCTGCATCTCGCGGAAGAACCATTCCATTCAACTTATACGCTGTTTTTGCAAATCCGGAGCAATCGAATCCTTTGGGAGATGTACCTCCCCACAGGTAAGGAGCACCAAGAAATCTTTTTGCCGTCTTTTCGATATTGTCGGGTGTTAGTGCGCGGCTTGCTTTCCATTGCTTGTAGTCCATTCCGGATTTCTTTGAAAGGAATCCAGCCCGCCCATCGGCCAAGGCAACAGAAAACCAATCACTATTATACTCTTTCCCGCTCAGCAGAGCTCCGGCCGTTACATCACAGAGCGGCTGTGAAGAATCCGACGGCTGCATATAGACGAGTTCGATATAAGCAGTTGTTATAACCAGCGGCCCGTTCACCCACCGCGCATACTCATCCTGGTTCTCTTGAACGAATTGCGCGTTGTCCATCCAGCCCAAATAATTCTCTTCCATCGTTTGGACGTACGCCCACCCTCTCTTTTGCTTCAATACTTTCACCACCGACCCCATGAGTGCTTGTGTCACCATTTCAGCGGTCTCTGAGGGTTTGGCGCGCATTTGTGAAACGCTCACCGTGACAATACCATACGGCTTTTCTTGAGCGGCCGCGTCAGGCAGGAGCGCAATGCTGTCTTGAATATTGGGAATACCGGCTGAACGAATCGCAGTAAGCAGTTCTGCCTTAGCTTCACTGTTTCCAATCTCCCCTTTGAGAAGAATCGAAGATTCATTTTTTATGGTAGAAACATCAAAGACTGCTACTCTCTGATCCGGTGCAAATCTTTGCTGAACACTTTTTACGATATCGGTGACCTTTTTGACCTCAGGAGATTCATCCGCCGCAGCGCGCTTTATCTGCTGAGAGAAAGTTGAGAGACTGAGAAGCAGACACAATGAGAGGTACGATAATGTTTTCATAGGTTCTTCCTTACTTTGAATGCGATCAATCTAATCCATTCCTTCCCGAAAATCAATCCTTTATCACTTATTTAATTTCAAGAATTTTCTTCCTGGTTTCATTTCCACTTCGATCGACGGCAGAGATTGCGACGGCAGAGATCTTCACACTATCAATTCTTTTCGATACCTCGGTGATCTTCCCCGGCAATATTTCATACGTCCAGGTGCTGTCTCTCTTTGTGTAAAGGACAAATAAGCTCGGAGTTTCTTTCTTGGGGACACTCCAGGTGAGTTTCAATTCTCCGCTCCCCGTATCCGACTTGATCGATGGAGTCTTCAGGGGTTTCACCGGCAGCCATGGAAATGATGGAATCAAGGCCTGTTTGGTATAAGGGCCTTCACTGAGTGCTTTGCCCACTTTCGAAGTATCCGTCATCAAAGCCTTCATGCTGAAGAGTATCGTTCCGGGCCCTTTGGGAACCATACCGCGAGTAACCATGATCTGATTCACGGCCTCGAGTGACGCATCGGTTGAATTTCTTCCAGAACTGATCGATACTCCCGGCCACAAATGTCGATGCTTTTTGTTTTCCGTAGCCCACCAGCCGAGAAGAATCGGATAACTCATACGAATCCGGGAAATCGGCCAATACAGCTGCGGTGTAAAATAATCGACCCATCCGTTATTCAGCCACAATTTTGAATCCGCTGACAGGATATCGTACGGATCAAATGTGCCCCCTGTCCCCTCGGGGAATTCCGGACGAAAGAGACCGAACGGGCTGATACCGAACTTGACCCATGGTTTTACTTTTTTTATTCCCTTACCCACACGATGAATGAATGTATTGACTGCATCGCGCCGCCACTCTTCCTTCGATTTCTTTCCCCCTTTCTTATTGTACATTTTGTACGTCTCATCATCGGGAAAGTCCTTGCCCTGGTTGTATTCGCGGTAGGGATAAAAATAATCATCGAAGTGCACGGCATCAATATCGTACCTTTTGACAACATCCATAATGACCGCATAGGAATGATCCTGTACTTTCTGGACGGCAGGATCCATCCAGTAGTACAGCGTATCTTCCAATCTTCGCACATACTCCGGGTTCGATTTAATAACCGACTTCGGAGATACCGCACCTTTCATCGCCGGATGCCCGGCTCTGTAGGGATTGAACCATGCGTGGAATTCCAATCCGCGTGCGTGAGATTCCTCGATCCAAAAAGCCAGGGGATCATAGAATGGCTCCGGAGCTTTTCCCTGTTCCCCGCTCAGATAATACGACCACGGCTCTAATTCCGATGGATAAAATGCATCCGCCTGGGGACGGACCTGAAACACGACTGCGTTCATCTTGAGTTCTTTGACCCGGTCAAGAATTGCAATTGCTTCTTTCTTCTGATCCTCTGTGCTTAAACCCGGTTGGGATGGCCAATCGATATTAGCAACGGTCGCCACCCACACGCCGCGCATTTCGCGCATCACCGAAGGGATCTTTTCACCCCCCATTGCTTCGGCAAGGAGAAGAAGAAAAAACGGCAGTACTCGAGATATTTTCATGCGATGTCTCAAATTGTATATCCTTTCTAATGTACAAACTACCAATCCGTATGACCAACAGCAATTGCTTTTACCGCGTCAGGATCATTTTCTTTGTTTCAGAATATTTTCCTGCCTGCAATCTATAGAAATAGGCTCCGCTGCTGATACCTGTCGCATTCCACGGTATCGAGTATCTTCCTGCAAGCTTTGCCTCATTCACCAGCACCGCCACTTCGCGTCCGAGCAGGTCATACACTGCCAATCTCACAAATCCCCCTCGCTCCCACTTTTCGTAAAAGGGGGATGGGGGGATTTCATATTCTATCTTCGTTTCCGGGTTAAAAGGATTGGGAAAGTTTTGCTCCAGGGAAAAACCGAATGGTCTCATCTGTAGCGATTTTTCTGCAAAGATTGGCAGCATATTTTTGTAAAAAGAAAAATTTCCGCTGTATTCACCTATAACCAGGTCTTTTTTTCCATCGCCATCAAGATCGGCAAAAAAGGGGGTCGAACTTTGAGGGACATTGACGTCTGAAAAAACATCATCATTCCGCTGCCATGCCGGGAAAGCAGGGGTACCGGAATTTTCATAGAGCACTAGACCTCCGCTGATATTGCCAAAAACAAGATCATAGTCATGGTCATTATCGAGGTCAACAAAACAGGGATATCCATAGTTAGGGACCGTAATTCCGTTGATAAATGATTTGTCCAGCAGAAATACATTCGAGCCGTTGTTTCTATAGAATTTTATCGAGTCCGCTGCTTCACCGCAGACAATCATATCAACTGATCCATCGTTATTTAAATCTGCAAAGGATGGGGCACTTTGCCACCCTACATCTATTCCGGAAAAGAGGGTCGTGTTTTGTGTGAACGTTCCGTTTGTATTGATATAACAGTAGATCATTCCATCCAATGCACCGGAGACAATATCGTAATCACCATCTTTGTCAATATCGACAAACCGAGGTGAACTATAACTTCCGACATCAAGGGATGTAAATGTCGTTGTTGTTTTTTTGAAGTCAGGACCGGAGAAAGTCCCATCGTTTCTGAAGTATTGAAACTTCCCGAGCTGTTCACCGCTGAGAAGATCGAGATCGCCATCGTTATCGTAATCCGCCAAAGATGTTGTCGAGGCACCGCCGTCAATTTTAATCATCTGGAAATACGAAGTGTTTCTTGTCAAGAGTGGCGATGTACTAGTTCCTATGTTTTGATAATAGAACATCGAACCATCGTCGGTACCATAGATGAGATCATTGTCTCCATCCCCATCAAGATCGCAGAGAGTTGGATTCTTCCAATATCGTGTTGTCTCCAGGGGAGAAACGAGCGATGGGGTTGAAGTCCACACCGGTAACTGCGCCGTTCCGGTATTGGTATAATAGAGCATGGTTTGAAGATCGCGTCCCATCATGAGATCGAAATCGCCGTCGTTGTCCATATCCTTGAAATAGGGATAGGCATTGAGCCCGACATCAGGAATTCCGGCAACGAGAGAATTGTCCGCAACAAACGATGGAAGGGAATCAGTTCCATCGTTTCTAAATGCGATCGTAATCCCCGGCGTGACATCGCCATAAAACGATTCCCCGATTCCGATGACCAGGTCTTGATCTCCGTCTCCATCAAGATCGGCAAAGGCCGGTTTCGCATCGGTTCCGATCATTGTGTTCACCGTTTTCATCACAGTCGTATCTTGCTTCCAGACAGGGTGAAGGGCATCACCGATGTTCCAGTACAACAACAACCCGTTGAAACCGCCGATCACGAGATCATAATCAAGGTCATGATCAAGATCGGTGAAGGCGGGGTAGGTGGAGTTGGTAAATTGATACCCATGCTCATAGATCGACGCGAGAAGAATTGTATCACGTCGGAAAAGCGGGGATTGAGCGGTCCCTTTGTTACGATAGAAAGCAACTTGTTCGTCGCCAAGCGATCCAACGAACAGATCAAGATCTCCGTCTCCATCGATATCGCAAAATTCGGGAGCGGAGAAACTTCTTCCTGTAACGCCGAAGGGGCTGAAGACAGAATCGATCTTGAACCAATATTGAGCATGAGCAAGGTTTGAAAACATGCCTGCAACGAGAAGCGTAACGAGGATTTTCATGATCGTGTTTCCCTGGGTTATCCCGCATGAGAAAAATTTACAATCATCACACAATGACAGAGAGTTTTGAATATTATTGTATTCATGAGTTCTACAAGGAAGTGCAACGCTCTAAAAGAATTAGTAAAATTAGAGCATGGCACAACCCAGACGTTACAACCAGATAACGCAAGAAGAGCGAGATCCAATAGCAGCTCTTTATGCGCAG
>Ga0268280_1000357_pt1 | contig 40995 bp, 37 predicted proteins | sample saktaG_9_FD_190139 | JGI IMG/M metagenome (GOLD analysis project Ga0268280, IMG submission 190139) | Saline water microbial communities from Sakinaw Lake, British Columbia, Canada - sak_2011_5_24_40m | ecosystem: Environmental > Aquatic > Non-marine Saline and Alkaline > Saline ...
CAGCGGCGACATCCCTTACATCGACAAAACCCCAGTTAATATCCATGATGCCGGGGTAGATGCCGCTCATGATTTCGCTGATCATCCGGTTGGTGGTATTGAGGGATGGACCGAGCGAAGGGCCGACCACCATAAAGGGATTGATGACAACCAGATCAAAACCCGGCTTTTTTCTCATGATAAAATCCCACGCCGCCCGTTCAGCAAGTGTTTTGGAGTAGTGGTAGGGGTTGCGCTCAAGGGATGACATGGTATTCCAGTCTTTTTCGGTAAAGACTTTCATGCTGTCAGGTTCATCGGTAATGGCGGCAATCGAGGAGGTGATAATCACCCTTTTTACGAGACCTGATTTCATACAGCTTTCCAGTACCGTTTCAGTTCCGTTGACCGCGGGATCGACAAGATCTGTCTGAGGATTTTTCACATTGATCTCATATGGACTTGCCGTATGTATGACATAGTCGCATCCCGCAACGGCACTATCATAAGCCCCTTCATTGAGCAGGTCGGCCACAACAAGTTCAAGATGTTCTTCAGCGCCGGGCAGGGCGAGGAGAAAGGAGTAATTGACGGGAGTTTTGCGCACAGTTCCCCTGACGCGATACCCTTTCGCAAGAAGATCACGGATGATATAAGAGGCAATAAACCCGGAAGCTCCTGTAACACAAACTGGTTTATCGGTGATCATGGTTGTTCAAAGTGAATAATTGCTGTTGTATACGCGGCGTTCAACCTGAACCCTCAGCAGGAATAATTCCCCTTTGGAACCGGTTGCTGCTGCCGTCAGAGCGATTCGGCTTTCAGTTTGTGCGCCTTGAGAATTCCCGGCAGATCCTGTCGCTGCACGAAACTTACAAGGATTGGCGGTGCAAAAAAATGCGGTTTGATTTCAGCGTTGTATGAGAGCAGGATTCCGGATTCAGTGCCGCAGGATTCAAGAACCCAGTTTCCCCGGTACACGCTGAAATCACCCTCTTCCTGCTCGAATGATATTTTTTTCGGGTATTCCTCACGGACTTTCAGACTGAAATGAAGGGTTTTTTCAAAGATAAAGATGCCTGTTTTTCCCGTCTGGCTGAGAATGATCTCCTTGCCATTTCGTGCAACCACCCTGCTTGAAATGACTTTCGGCAGGTTTTTGCTCAGATTGTCGTAATCGGTGAGTGTCGCCCAAACCTTGTCATGCGTAGCGTTAATATAAATATTTCCACTTACGCCCACGACATCATCAGGCAGGAATTCAAGGTCGATAAGTATCTCTCCTTCCAGCAGCTGTTTTATAGCAGTCTCGTTCATGCAGGAATGCGGTTTATGCATAAAAAACAGTCTGATAAAGTGCATTGAAAATTCGCCGGATAAACCCTTCCTCAATAGGGGGGGGCCGGCGAACGCCGCCTGCATTTGTAATGATAATGTACATCCGGTGCGGGAACTCTCCAACGTTCTTGTGGAGAGTTTATGGTGAAACAGAAAAGAGTGAGCGGATTTCCGGACTGACATCGGTCGGTCTGCCGGTCACTCTGTCGACAGGACACCAGACAGTCCGGGCCTGGGCGAGAAGCCGGAGGTCTGAACTGCGTACCATTTCGGTATGGCGGTCGAACTCCAGACGGGAGGCCTTGCCGATCCATGTCCGGACTATCACGGTATCGCCCTCAAGCGCAGGCCTTTTATAGTCGATCTCATGGCGGCGCACAACCCATACCAGTTTTTCCTGCTCTTCCAGGGGAGCCAGTGCGCTCCAGTGAGCTGTGGCTGCATCCTGGACCCAGCGAAGATAGACCACGTTATTGACATGCCCCTGCTGATCAATATCACCGGGACGAACGTTGATTGGTATTGTAAACCGTTCCGGTTCCATGCTTCCTGTGAATTCTTTTTTAACGTTAGAGAAAAAAAATGCCGGCCTGAGCATTTTTCATCATCTTTGCTCCTGCTGTTTTTTGTAAACCCATTCGTTAATTATTACAATAAAATAAGCAAGGTTTTACATATGTGCCAATTCAGCAGCGGGTGTTCCTGCAATCCGATCGGGTTACATCAGTTTATTATCGGGGTAATCTTTAATACTCTTCAGGTCATGATAGCAACGTTTGAAGATCGTCTGTTAGGCGCACTGCGTGCCTTTAATCATATCCTTCACGCCTTTCTGGCTCTGGCGCTGGTGCTGGCAAGCATGATGGTGGTGTGGGAGTTTTCTGCAGCTGTCTTTCATGCTGTTGAGATGCATAACCTTGCCCACGGTTTTCTTCAGGCATTGGGCACTCTTTTTATCGTGTGGACACTGTCGAGCCTCATTTCTGCCGAAATAAACTATGTGCAGACAGGTGTGTTTCATGTGGTTGTTTTCATTGAGGTCGCCATGATCACCCTCCTTCGGCAGCTGATTGCCGAGCCGGTAAGGACCGCTACATCCGGCCAGAACATCGAACAGCTCTTCAATCCATGGCACTACGGTCTTCTGCTTGCCTCGCTGCTCGTGATCGGTATTCTGCACAAACTGGTGACCAGTTCAGAAAAAAAAGGTACTGACCCGGAAGCCTCCGGTACCGGTTCCGGTCTGCCCGGTACCGGACACAAGCTTCTTCATTGATTGAACGTTTAACACCTGTCCGGAGGTAAACGGCGCAGTACAGTCTTGAACAAAACTTAAGGTGAGAACAATGAAAAAAAGAACTCTTGTTTTTGCTGTTGCAAGCCTTTTGCTTTTCATGAGCGGATGCCGTGCGAACCTGGATGCCGGACTGTCCGGAAGCAGGGAGCCCTCCGCGGCGCTTTCTGAAACATACTGGAAGCTCACCGGACTGATGGGCAGAGCTTTGAACACAACGGCACAGCAGAAAAGGGAAGCGCACCTCATTCTGAAAAAAGAGGGCAGGCGGGTACAGGGATTCGGAGGATGCAACAACTTTTCCGGAAGCTATGAGCTGCTGCCCGGCAGCGGTATCCGTTTTCGGAAACTTGCCTCGACCATGATGGCCTGCCCGGATATGGAGAGCGAGACGGAATTTTTCAGGATGCTTGAAATGGCTGACAATTACGTCATCAAGGGCAACACCCTGCAGCTCAACAAAACCCGAATGGCCCCGCTGGCAAAGTTCGAGGCGGTTTATCTGAAATGATATCGTCAAGTGCTGTGTAGAGGTTATGACATTTTCCGGATCAAGGATAAACGCCTTGCAAACCTCGACAACCTCCCCGATTCGGATTTACTCACCGGAGAGATCATCGAAAACCTCGAAGCCGGGCTCGCAAGCTTTCAGGAGATTCCTGGAGTGCTGAATAGAAGTTGACGTTGCCCGTATCCTTATGTGATGAAAAGGGTCGGGCACTCTTTTCCCATCTGGATGATGATCTCCTCTTCTGTTGATAAGCCGCGCGGGAGACTTTTATGAGCATCGATGCCGGTGCGCTCCGCTCTCAGCTTTTCCAGACCGGAATTCCCTGGAGTTGCCGGCTCTGTTGAGAAATGAGCCCATGAGAGCAGCGGCAGGAGCCACTCTGAAATTGTATGTGCCATAGTCGGTGACAGCGCTTATGGTGAGGAGAAAACCGGGCGTTGCATTGTAATTAACATCATCAAAAGACGGCGTATTGTAAATCCCGCTTTAACGGCATATTGCATCCCGTAAATGCGGTATATCTCCGGCTGATATTCATACATGAAACGCAATAATAGCGAGGGTTCGCCTTTCGATTCAGGCACTACAAACCCTTAGCACAGCTCCTTTTGTGACGGCAAAGGATATTAACAAGAGATTTCAAAACCGAGAAAAATAGCTCACTCATGCGGAGAATTTTTTTTAAGCGAGATTTATTTTACATTGGGTAAGTGCGTATTGATATCATATAGTGATACTTGTTTGTGCATAAAAAACAGCAAAAAATTTTAACCGGGATTTTTGAAGATCCGGTACGCTCTGACGTGAAGTGGTGCGATATTGAAAAGCTGATACAAGGTATGGGTGCAGAAATTTCCGAGGGAAAAGGATCGAGAGTACGGATTTTTCTGAACGGTGTTCGCGCTGTTTTTCACAGGCCACATCCTGAAAAAGAGTGTGATAAAGGTGCGCTTAAATCAATAAGACGTTTTTTACAAGAAGCAGGAGCGGATTACCATGCTGAACTATAAAGGATACACCGGGCATATTGAGTTTGACGATGAAGCAGGACTGTTTCATGGCGAGGTAGTCGATACGAAAGATGTCGTCACCTTTCAGGGACGAAGTGTTGAAGAGATTGTGCAGGCGTTCAGGGATTCTGTCGATGATTATCTCGACTTTTGTGCAGAGCGGGGAGAAAAACCGGATAAGCCGTTTTCCGGCAAATTTGTGCTGAGAATGAACCCGGAACTGCACCACGCCATTCATCTCAAGGCTATAAAAGCGGGGAAAAGCCTTAACAAATGGGTCAATGATACGCTCCAGTCAGCCTGATGCGATATCCATCTTTGAAAGAGAGAGCATTGCATGTCAATTTTTTTCGTAAAGCAATTCAATCTTTCTGCCGATGATTACCGATGCATCCCTTGATTTTCTCCGGGAGCTGAAAGCCAGCAATGAGAGAGTCTGGTTCACGGAACACAAAGCTGAGTATCAGCAGGCATATGGCGAGATGCTTGACACAGTGGTTCAGCTTCTTGTGGCGATATCCGGATTCGATCGCGATATAGCCGTCTCCGGACTTGATCCGAAAAGCTGTCTTATGCGCATCAACCGCGATATCCGGTTTTCCAGGGACAAATCGCCCTATAAGACGAATTTTTTCGCATTTATCAGCAAAGGCGGGCGGAAAGGCCCTTATGGAGGCTATTACTTCCATCTCGAACCGGGCGCATCGTTTGCCGGGGGCGGTATCTATATGCCGGAACCCGCCGTTCTCGACCTGGTAAGGCGGGAGATTGACGCCCGTTTCGGAGAGTGGCAATCGATCATTTCAGGGAAAGAATTTTCAACGCATTTTCCGGAGGGTATCCTGCCTTCGGGAAAACTGGTCAGGCCTCCGAAAGGGTATGAGGGCACTAACCCCGCAATAGAGTATCTCAAGTTCAAAGGGTACTTCACCCGGCGTTTTTTCAGCGATCGGGAGGTAACCGGATCCGGCTCTGCTATGCATCTTGCCGATGTTTTCCGGTCAGTGACACCCCTCGTTCATTTTCTGAACCGTTCGTTACCGTAGATTTGCCTTTGCAGAGGCGGCAGCCGCCGATCTCTTTTCAAACGTGAAGGGTACGGAGAGAGCGGGCTGCCGACGGCACATTCAGGCACTTCGGGTACCGCTCCTTTGCCTCACTGTGTTATCTTTTCCGAAAATTACTTATCTTTTCCCGGTAAGCGTTCAATTTACCCCCTGGGATACAGCTTTTATATAGAGCATATGGAAGTGCAACAGTGCCGCTGCTTCCGGACTGATAAAAGATTAAACAGCTCCAATCCATGACTGACCATTTTTCCCCGAAATCCGAAGTCCGTTTTGCCGTTGTCATGTACGGCGGCGTATCTCTTGCCATCTATATGAACGGGATTGCGCAGGAACTCCTGAGAATGGTGAGGGCTACGGCCACACGCAGTGAGGACAACCTGCCGCTCATCGATTACCGCGATCTTGATTCAGTTGAGATTGTCTACCGGAAACTCGCCTATTGCCATGCCGGCCGGCTGAATGCCGATGCTGAGCGCAGCCTTCTGGAGAGCAATGCGCCTCTGACCAGAAAGTTTACCATCGATATCATTTCAGGTACTTCGGCGGGAGGAATCAACGGCATTTTTCTCGCCAAAGCGCTTGCCAATGGCCAGAAAATCGATGAGCTCAAGAATCTCTGGATCAGGGAAGGCGATGTGAATCTGCTCCTCAACGATAAAAATTCGGTCAAAAAAACAGGGCTGCACCTGTCGAAGGAGCCAGCCTCGCTTTTCAACAGCCAGAGGATGTACCAGAAGCTTCTGACGGCATTTACCACCATGGAAAAGCCGGCGGCAGGCGACAGGGGTGCCGGAGAGGCAAAGAAAACACCCTATGTAAGTGAGATCGACCTTTTTGTCACAGCTACGGATATTCTCGGACTGACCCTTCCGATCAAGCTTGCCGATGCCACGGTGTATGAACGCAAGCACCGTACCGTATTCCGCTTTTCCGCTTCAGGTTCCATTAACGGTCAGCAGTCATGGAACGACTTCGATGAACGCAATAATCCCATGCTTGCATTTGCTGCACGCTGCACCTCCTCTTTTCCCTTCGCCTTTGAACCGATGCGCCTCTGCGACATTGACGAGGTGCTCGATACCCTGAAATACGGTGATGACTCCTATGCTGACAATTCCAGATGGAAACGGTTTTTCAAAAACTACCCCGATGCTGCACCGGGCGGAACGGTTCCCTACATGAATCGTCCTTTCGGCGATGGCGGATATCTTGACAACAAACCGTTTACCTACGCGCTTGAGACCATTGCCGGACGGTCAGCCGATTATCCCATCGACCGGAAGCTTTTTTACATTGAGCCTGTTCCCGGTCATCCCGAGCTTGAAGCCGAGAAGGATGGCAAGCCGAATGCGATTGAGAATTCGCTGGACGCCCTGCTCAAGCTTCCCCGGTATGAAACCATCCGTGAAGATCTTGAGAAGGTGTTCGAGCGAAACCGGCTGATGGAGAGGATTGACAGCATGATCAAAAATCTCGAACGTGACAAGACACAGACCAATTGGGTGCCTGCTTATGCAGAGAACAAAATTTACCAGAAATGGGAAGCCTCCGGCTCTAAAGGGGAAGAGCCTCTCTGGGCAAAGCCGAACCTGAGCGATAAGGAGTGGGGTCAACTCGACCTTGCAGACATGAACCTGCGCAGGGGGCCCGGTTACGTAGCCTATCACAGGCTTGAAATCGCCGTTGTAACCGATGATTTCGGCAGGCTTCTGACAAGGGTGGCCGGCTTCGACGAGGATTCGGACAACTTTCTGGTTTTCAGGTATCTTGTCAGGGCGTGGCTTGAACTTGCCTACACCGGGTACCGGAAATCCGGCGATACCCGCCAGACCCTGAATGCTTTTCTCCATGCCTTTGATCTTACCTTTCCGATGCGAAGGCTGAAGTTTCTGCAGCGTCAGATCGACCGGCTCTACCTGTCGGATCAGGAAGCGCTTTCAGGTGAGGTCGGCGAGTGGTTCGAGAGGGATATTTCAAATGCCGGCATCAACGGCGCGATGCCTCCGGCTGCCGAATGGAGCGGACATTTCAGGGAAGCTCTGCTTGGCATCAAGCAGTTGGTAAATGCCCGGCTGGCAATTCTGACGCAGGCAGGCAGGGCGTTGCGTTCCCGCTTTGTACCCGCTGCAGGTTCGCAACTGCAGCCCAGTCCGCTCTATGAACTTGTCGGTCAGCTTGCAGTGCAACTTTCAGGGAGTGTTGAAATAACCGGTATGCAGTCCGGCGCGAGTCAAAAAGAGGGGGCGGCAAACCAGGGTACATCCAGAGAGAGTGAGCGTGAGAACCCGTTTCTGCCGGTGATCGACTATTTTCTCAATACCTCCGGAGAACTCCGCTCTGATGGAGGGTCGTGCAGGGAGGCTGATGAGCAGGATGGTGAAGAAAAGGCTCGGCTTTTTCTGAAAAAATATCCGGAACTTTTCGAAATTTTCAACAGGATCGGCGTCGTTATTGAAAACGTCATGAAGCCGGCAATTGAAGCCAGCGACAACGCATGCCGTGACGCTCTCCTGCCCTGCAACAATGCGGAGAGTGCGGGTTTCGCCGAAAAGGCGGCACAATCGATGATCTGGTCATACTACCGGAAATACAGTGATTTTGACATGATCATATTTCCGGTCACCTATGGTACCGGGGCAGGGGAGGGAGGCCGGATCGATGTTGCCCGGATCAGCCCGGAAGATGCGATACTCCTGATCAATGAGCGGGATAGCCGGTTGCGTAAACTTGCGGGAACCTCTCTCGGCAATTTCGGCGCATTTATGGAAAAGCGCTGGCGGCAGAACGATATCATGTGGGGGCAGCTTGACGGGAGCGAGCGAATTATTACCGAACTCATGCCTGACAGGAACGCTGCAAGGGGATTTATCGGCGAGGCACATGCCGCCATTGTTCTGGAGACCATTGCTCAGATGGGAAAGGAGGAGAGTTACGATCTGCTTGCCGAGCCCTTCATGCGGCCGGATAACGGCCGGCCTGATCCGGAATCGCTTTCAGCGTTTACCGGCCGGCTCAGGAAGCATGCGGGCGATCAGCTCCGAACAAAGCTTGACGAGGTTATTGACGACAGGGCACTACGGGATCATTATCTCAGAAAATTCAGCGCAAACAAGGCCCTTGAGCCTGAGAGCGCCCTGAGGAATGCTGCCAGAGCAACCACTATAACGGGAAAAATGCTTTCCGGAATTTCAGAACAGTATGATCTGCAGGGCAAAAAGTACGTGTCGCTGATAACGAATTCCGGGCGCTTTTTTCTGTGGCTTGTCGAAGCGGCCACTCCCCGCAGCTTTTCAAACCTGATTATCAGGCACTGGATGCACCTTCTCTATCTTTTCGAAGTGGTGCTTTTTATAGGCGGGTATCTGTTCGTAAATGAATCCGTGCAGCGTTTCGCCCTGACGGCCGCTGCTTTGACACTCGGGATTCATGCCTCACTGTCGTGGCTGAACAGCCTGATACGTTTCCGTAAACGATTGAACTACCTGTTCGGAACTCTTGGCATCGCTCTGGTCATTCTGCTGCTGGTTTCCGGTTTTGTCTTTCTTTATGGCCTTTTAGGCTTTCAGGATACATGGTGGAAGCATTTTATCGAACTGCATGATTGGGTGCACCATCACTTCTGAAACAGGTGAGTCTCTGTTGTGGTGTCAAAGGGGTTTGCTGACTGCCGCCCGGTCGAGGAGTTCTGCGATATCGGATGTCTTTCCGTTATCAGGGCAAAGATACGGTTTTCTTTTTTTCTGCCCAGCGCATCGCTCCGAGTGATGCAAGACTGAGGATGAGGAAACCCGCCGTGAGTGGTCGTAGGGTGCCGTCGTAATTCTGGCCGATAGCTGTGCCGATAATGAGTGAAATAAACGTTGAGAGGGAGCCGACAATGCCTGCGCCGATTCCGGCAATACTGCCGAGGGTTTCCATGGCCAGAGCATTAAGATTGCCGAAGAGGATGCCTGTACTGAAAAACGTGACGAAGAGGTAGACCATGAGCGCAGGCAGCGGAGGATCTCCCTGCTGCTGCAGCACAAGAAGAAAGAAGGCTGCCGAAAAGGCGCTGATGAAAAGGAGGGCACGTCTTGATAGCCACTGCATGGTGTGGCGCCGCAAAAGCCGTGCATTGAAAAACGATGCGCCGCCTATCGAAAGCGCCAGAGCTGCAAAATAGAGCGGGAACTGCCGGCCCAGAGAGTACTCTTCCTGAAAGATCTGCTGCGCTGAATTCAGATACCCGAGAAAGAAGCCGGATACAAGACCGGCCGTTATCGCGTAACCGAGCGCGCTCCGGTTGCCGAGAATTATCCGGACAGTGGCTGTAATCCTTTTGACTGAAAAAGGAATCCGTTTTTCCCGTTCCAGGGTCTCGGGCTGCCGGATGATGAACCAGGCAAGGGAAAGCAATGCGAGAGCAAGAAAAGCGCCGAATATTGCACGCCATCCGGAAAGCAGCAATACCTCCTGCCCTAAAGCGGGGGCGATGATCGGCACCAGGATAAAGACAGTCATGACGAATGACATGACACGGGCCATGGAGCTTCCTTCGTACCGGTCGCGAACAATGGCGATGGATACAATGCGGGGGCCTGCTGTTCCGAATCCCTGAAGGAACCTCCCTGCAAGCATGACCGGAAAGTTCGGGGCTGAAAGTGAGAGGAGACAGCCGGTTATAAAGAGCCCGTATCCAAGATAAATTGCCGGTTTGCGCCCGGTGCTGTCCGATACCGGACCGTAGAGCAATTGGCCGGAGGCCATGCCGAGAAAAAATATAGAGATGATGAGCTGGCTTGTGTTTTCCTCGATGACTCCAAGATCTCTTCCGATAACGGAGAGTGCAGGGAGCATGGTATCAATGGCAAGAGCTACCAGCGACATCATCAAGGCCGTCAGCGTGATGAATTCAGCAAATCCCGGCTCGGGAGTTTTTTTGTTGTACATGAACCCTGTTTTCCAATGCTTCATGACGCTGCTTTCGGGCTTTGACGGAGATAGGGCATGCTGTTCCAATGTTACGCAAAGAGAGGTTCGGCGTGGATAATGACACGGCATGCTTCGGGCAGGGAGTGGTAGATAGCGCCTTCAAGTCTGCTGGTCAGGGAGTGGACCTCTTCAAGAAGCGCTTCATCGTCAAATGAGCAGTGCAGGGTGATGAAGAGTTTCTGCTTTTCGGTTTTCCGTATGTGTATGTCGTGAACGTCCCTGATCTTTTCAATGCTCCTTGATGCGCTGACGATAATGTCATGCACAAGCTGCCGCTCCCCTGCAGGCAGGGATGCGGTGCTTTTTTCCTCATAGCGGAGCGGGTCGAGATGGATGCAGATATCAAGATCTCCGTCAAATTCCCGTTGAAGCTCCTCTTCAAGCGCGGTAACCGTGTCGTGCGCTTCTTTTATGGTCAGCTGCTGGTCAATTTCAACGTCAAACGTGATGTGTTTTTTTTCCTCATCGAAGTTTGTGGAGATGTTGTGGGCGTGCAGGTTGTGATTCAGGCCGATCACGTGAACCCGTTCGGCGATGGTTTCACTGTTGAGCGCAATAGGCCGGGTGTTGATGGTGAAATCGGCTACCGGAAACTCGTCGCGAACTGTCTGCTCGATATCGGCACAGATTGCCTGGACTTTTTCAACGGAAAGGGTTCTGTTTACACAGACGGACATTTCAACAAATACCTGTGGTCCGGTTGGTTTTACCCGGATTTTGTCGATGGCGATGACTCCGCCGATCGTCATGGTTATCTCCTCGATCCGGTCGGCAAGACCTTCTGGAGCCGCATCGATCAGGATATCAATGGTTGTTTTTCCAAGGCGGAATGCAGCCCCTGCCACCAGAAGCGCGACAGCAATACCGGCAATCGAATCCGCCCAGGTGATGCCGAAAGAGACGAAAACAAGGCCTATAAGCACGACGGCAGAGCTCAGAATATCGGAGCTGAAGTGGAGCGCATCGGCTTCAAGCGCCTGGCTGCCGGTCTCTCTGGCGACTTTTCTCAGGGCTCTCGAACGTGAGAAATCGACAATGATGGAGATGACCATAATGGCAATGGCATACCAGGTCACCTCGATCTCCGTTTTTCCGGAAATAAGCCGTTCGACTGAGGCGTAGATGATCCACGCGCTCGTGACGACAAGAAGGCCGGTTTCTATAAGTGCCGAGACGCTTTCAACCTTGGCATGTCCGTAGTGGTGTTTTCTGTCGGCAGGTTTATCGCTCATTCTGACAGCAAACAGGGTCAGGGCTGCAGCACCGAAGTCAAGGGCGGAATGAGCGGCTTCCGAAATAATGCCGATGCTGCCGGTCATGATGCCGACAACGAGTTTCATAGCGGTAAGCAGGAAGCTTGCAGCTACCGAGCTCAGGGCTACCTGTTGTTTTTTATGGCTTTTTTCCATCCGCTGATGTTACTGATAGTTGTGACATGGAACCCGGCGGCAGCCTTCTGCAGTGCATGAACGGCCTGATTCGAGAGATTATAATAGCATGTTTTAGAGATGATTCATAAGAACCGTGTCATTAATTTGTTTCTCTTTTTCCGCTCCCGACTATGCCGGGAGTGAACGCACTTCTCTTTACCCTGCACTCTCCGCCTCTCTTCAGCATACAGTGAACTCTCCTCGTGCAAGCCGGTCGGTGAACGAACCGATATCTGCAAGTTCTTCGTCGATAATCGAGATGACTCTCTCCCTGACCTCATCGACCGTTACGTCACGGTCCGGAATGATCCGGGCCGATGCCGTCAGCGGCCGGTCGAGAGGTTTGCCTATCTGGCTGCACAGAAAGAGCGAAACCTCCGAGATGCCCCGGACATCGCGGTAGATGCGGGCTGCAGTTTCCCTTGCCAGAACATTGTAGATTTTGCCGACGTGAGAGACCGGGTTTTTGCCTGCTGCGGCTTCGAGGCTCAGGGGCCTTCCGAACGGGATAAGGCCGTTTACCCTGTTGCCCCTTCCGACCTCACCTCCGTCCGCTCCTTCCGCCGAGGTGCCGAGCACGGTAAGGTAGATGCCGCTCTCGCCGCGGGAAGGATCGTCAAGCGTGTTGATGTCAATACAAACCGTATCGAAAGAGTGTGTTTTAGAGGCAATAAACGCCTGCAGGGCTTCCCGTACGGCCGCCTTGCTTTCGAAATAACCGGCGGCAGTTCTGACAAAGCGGTCCACAAAAGCAATGGCTACAGTCAGGGTAAGTGTTTTGCGGTTTCTGTACCCCATGATCTTGATATCCTCGCCGGTTTCAGGAAATATCTGCTTGAATGCGGGAGAGTTCAGAAACCTTTCAGTTTCAAGCACGAGGGATTCGGTTTCGCTGAGAGGGGCATAGCCAACACCTGCAGAGGTATCGTTTGCGCCGATGACTTTGCGGGAAAACAGGTCTGTAAGTTCGGCCGAACCCGGTTTGATTTCGTTCTGAAAGCGCACATGACAGAGGGGATCGACAAAGCGGAGGTTCTCTTTCAGCCACTTTTTCGCAGCGGCTTCAGCAATATCGCCGACAGGGATCCTGATACCCTGAAAGGTGTCGGTCGCCCTGTCGCCGAAAATGATTTTCATCGGCTCCAGCACCGTGCCGCCTCCCGGCCTGACGATGGTTCTTCCGGCAACCAGCATTCCCTTGTCGATGTTGTGATGCAGAATCTGTCCGGTGCGCTCAAGATACTCTCGGCAGAGGCTTATGCATACAGACTCCATAACCGAGTCGCAGATGGTGTCGGGATGGCCGGTTCCCTTGCGTTCAATAAGTTCGATCACCTGCATGCCGGATTGAATGGTTCCGGCCTCTTCGACAATGATGTTTCGTGCAGTATTCATGATCTTCTCTTTTTCGCGGTATCCGGGTTTTCAAGAGATTCGGCTGCATTTTCAATGTAGTGAGCGGCATGACGGGCTGCAAATTTCCGGCTGCTCAAAAGCAACGATTTCATGCGTTTATTGGTATACTTAAGGAGATAATTTCAATTCAAGTCTATTATGAAAATAGGTATTATATGTCATCCCACCTATGGAGGGAGCGGTGCAGTTGCGGCCGAGCTTGGCAAGGCGCTTGCTGAAAGGGGGCACACGGTTCATTTTTTCAGCCAGTCTCTCCCGTTCCGGCTTGGCGCTTTTTCGAGGAACATTTTCTACCACGAAGTTGAAGTGATGCATTATCCTCTTTTTGAATGCTCTTTCTACTCTCTGGCTCTTGCCTCGAAAATTGCCCAGGTTGCCAGATTTGAAAAGCTGGATATTGTGCATGCCCATTATGCAATTCCGCATGCGTTGAGCGCCATGGTTGCCCGGCAGATGCTTGAGGACGAGTGCGGCAGTTCCAGATGCTTCAAGCTTGCAACGACGCTGCACGGCACGGATATCACGGTTGTCGGAGCGGACCGGGGCATGCAGGATGTCGTACGCCTGGCGATCAACAAGTCCGACGGGGTGACTGCTGTGTCGGGATACCTCAGAGATGAGACGGTCAGGATGTTCAGCCCGAAAAGGGAGGTAACGGTGATTTCCAATTTTGTTGATACCTCATTCTTTTTTCGCTCTCCGAAAGAGGAGATCCGTGAGCAGCTCGGCCTCGGTAACGGGAAGATCGTTATTCATATCTCCAATTTCAGACCGGTTAAATGTATCGGCGATATTATCCGTGTTTTTTATGGCGTCAGCCGGCAGATCGATGCAACACTGCTGCTTGTCGGAGACGGTCCTGAACGCACTGCAGCCGAAATTCAGGTCCGGCAGCTGGGGATTGTCGATCGGGTAAGGTTTCTTGGCAAGCTCGACGATATTGTGCCTCTGCTCTCCATGGCTGATCTCATGCTGATGCCGAGCAACGCCGAATCATTCGGTCTTGCAGCCCTTGAAGCCATGGCCTGCGGCGTGCCGGTCGTGGCCACCATGGCTGGCGGGTTTCCCGAATTCATTGTTCCGGGTAAACATGGCTATCTGCTTTCTCCGGGTGATATTAAGGGGATGACGGAAAAAGCCCTGCTCCTGCTTTCGGACCACGCCCACTGGCTTGAGTGCTCCGAAGCCTGCGTCCTGCAGGCAAAGCGGTATGAGACCGCCTTGCTTGTTGAACAGTATGAGTTATACTACAGGAAGCTTATTGAAGAGGGGTAGCTGAAAGGGAAGTGCCTTTTATTTCAATACCGCTTGGTTGTAAGAAGCACTGTCCGGTATTTTTCAAGGTTTTCAAGCACTTCTCCCGTACCTCTGGCAACAGCGGTAAGCGGATCATCGCTGATATGGACTGCCAGCTTTGTCTCCTCGTTGATTTTTTTATCCAGCCCTTTGATGAGTGCTCCGCCCCCGGCAAGAAAGAGCCCGCGGTCGAGAATGTCGGCCGAGAGTTCCGGTTTTGTTACCTCAAGGCTTTTTTTGATTGACGTGATGATCTGGCTTATCGGAGTCGCTATGGCATCCCTGATAGTGGCAGAGTTGACCTCTCTCTCTTCGGGAAGTGCGGTTACAAGATTTCTGCCCCTGACCATCATGGTCATTTCCTTTTCCAGCTTGTAGGCCGATGCGATCTTGATCTTGACGTCTTCGGCGGTGCGTTCACCGATGGCCAGATTGTATGCCTTGCGGAAGTGGCGGACAATCGCGTTGGTGATATCTGTTCCGGCAACCCGCAGAGATTCGCCGGAGGCGATGCCGCCGAGTGAAATAACGGCAATTTCCGTCGTTCCGCCACCGATATCGACAATCATATTGCCCATCGGTTCCTTGACGTCAAGCCCTATACCGATTGCTGCGGCCATAGGTTCTGTAACCAGATAAACCTCTTTGGCTCCCACATGTTCGGCTGAGTCGCGCACGGCCCTTTTTTCAACTTCGGTGATTCCCGATGGAATACCGATAACCATCCGGCGGATACCGAATGAAAACTGGGTTTTGGTTTTATTGATCAGTCCCTTGATCAGCTCTTCTGTTGCTTCGTAGTCGGCAATTACTCCATTGGCGAGGGGGCGGATCGTGACAATACCGGGATGGGTTTTCTCGTGCATGAGAAGAGCTTCGTGCCCGATTGCTACAATTTTTCCTGTATTGCGTTCACGGGCGACAATTGACGGCTCATTTAAAATTACGCCCTGGCCCCGGATAAAAATCAATGTATTCGCTGTTCCGAGATCAATGGCAATATCTCTGAACAGATTACTGAAAAAGCTCATGTTAACATGGTTCTAAGTGTGGTGTCACAGTGGCTTGGAAAGGATCTGTATCGGGCTATATTCCAAGGTTTAAAATAAAACAGCAAATTAGTTAATGGAACTTTTATTTCAAATGAAAAGAGTGCATCCCCGGCGATTTTTTAAAGATTTTTTAGCCCCGGTTCAACTCATTACGCGGGGTTTCGATAAATAGAGCTATTGAGTACATTATGGACAATGAAACATAATGGAAGCGAAAACCAAAAACCAGGAAAGAAGTGCTTCACCTCTATCGTTTTTCTGAAGAACGCTCAGCCCTGAAAGAGCGGTTGAGCCGCAACGTTGCGGCTGACGGAGGCGTTCAGTCTGCCGTTGATGAGATCCTTGACAAAGTGCTCCATCAGGGAGACAGCGCTGTTCTCGATTATACTGAAAAGTTTCAGGGCGTCAGGCTTCACTCCATGCAGATTTCTCCTGATGCAATACAGAATGCCTATAAACAGGCTGATCCGGCTTTCCTTGCTCTGCTTGAAGAGTCATATGCCAATATAGTAAGGTTTCATCAGCACGAGGTGGAGAAAAGTTTTTTTTATGAAAGCGAAGGCGGGGTTCTGCTCGGCCAGCGGGTAACTCCCATGGAAAAAGCCATGCTCTATGTGCCGGGCGGAAAGGCATCCTACCCTTCTTCACTGCTTATGAATGCCGCTCCCGCAAAAGTTGCCGGGGTAAAGGAGATTTTTATAACAACCCCGTGTGATGCATCGGGAGAGGTAAGTTCCAGTATTCTTGCTGCCGCCGCGGTTGCCGGTATCGGTTCAGTCTACAAGCTCGGCGGCGCCCAGGCGATAGCCGCTTTTGCCTACGGCACCGAAACCATTCCGAAGGTAGATATCATTACCGGTCCGGGCAACAAATACGTTGCGCAGGCCAAAAAGAAGGTTTTCGGCCATGTCGCCATTGACAGCATAGCCGGGCCGTCAGAAGTGGTGATCATTGCTGACGGATCGGCCAATCCCGAATTTATCGTGCTTGATATGTTTGCCCAGTCGGAGCATGATCCCGACGCATCGGCTGTACTGATAACCACATCCGCATCATTGGCGGCCGCAGTACGCGAGTGCGCCGAATCACGTCTGCCTTCCATGCTGCGTCGTGATATTATCGCATCCTCTCTTCAGCACAACGGCATTATTGTCCTTGTCGATTCACTGGAAGAGGCTTGTACGGTCTCGGATATGATTGCGCCCGAGCATCTTGAGCTGCATGTCGAACATCCCTGGGATATTCTTCCGGGCATTCATCATGCCGGTGCCGTTTTCATGGGAGGGTATTCCTGCGAAACTGTCGGGGATTATTTCGCAGGCCCGAATCATACCCTTCCGACCAACGGTACGGCACGTTTTTTTTCGCCCCTTTCCGTCCGTGATTTTGTCAAGCATACATCGATTATTTCCTATTCGAAACAGCAGCTCCAGCTGTGTGGAGAAAAAATTGCCGCATTTGCCGATCATGAAGGACTTCAGGCCCATGCCGAAGCTGTCCGGGCAAGATTGAGGATATTATGAGAGCCGGTGACTTTGATTACGAACTGCCTGAAGAGAAGATTGCCAGATACCCCCCAGAGGAGCGCGGTTCGACCCGTCTTCTCGTGCTTGAGAAGAGTTCCGGGGAGATCCGCCATACCCGTTACGCGGCTGTTGACGAATTTCTTCAGTCGGGAGATCTGCTTGTGCTTAACAATACCAGAGTGTTACGGGCAAGGCTTTTTGCCTGCAAGGGGACCGGCGCGAAGATCGAACTGATGCTCCTTGAAAAGCACCGGGAAGAGCAGAACCTTGTGCTTTACCGGGGGAGACTGAAAAAAGGCGACAGGCTCACGGCACACGGTCATGAGCTTGTTGTTGACGATATTGTCGATTCCGGAATTGCCCGCCTTTCCGCCGGCGGAGAGGTATCGCTGATGGAGCTTTTTGAGCATTTCGGAGGAGTACCCATTCCTCCCTATCTCAAACGTGAGGCAGAAGAGGTTGACCGCGAACGTTATCAGACCGTGTTTGCCGAACTGCCGGGTTCCGTTGCGGCCCCGACGGCCTCTTTGAACATGACGCCGGAGCTTCTTGAAAAACTTCGCGACAAGGGCGTTGACGTAGCCACTCTCGCACTGCATGTCGGTCTCGGCACTTTTCTTCCGATCAGGGTTGAATCGCTTCAGGAGCATGTCATGCATCGTGAATTTTACTCGATTCCCCGAACGACCGCAGAAAAGATTCGCCGTGTAAAAGATTCCGGAGGAAGGATTGTTGCCGTCGGAACGACCGTAACCAGGGCCCTTGAGCATGCGGCGGACCGGTTAGAGAGTTTTTCAGCCGTTAACGGGGAAGATCAACTGACGGGAGAAGCTGATATTTTTATCTATCCGGGCTACCGGTTCCGGATTATCGACGCTCTTCTGACAAACTTTCATGCGCCCCGTTCTACGGTTCTTATGCTTACCGCGGCATTTTCCGGTCCCGATAATCTCCGCAGGGCCTACATTGCAGCACTTGATGAAGGGTATTATTTTCTCAGTTACGGCGACAGTATGCTGATTGTCTGACATTTTAATTTTTTATAAAAGCATCAATCTCCCCCTTTTCATTAGGAAACAAGCCAAAAAGGGGCTTCCGGCTTAGGAACTTCGGGGTTTGACGGGCGGGTGACTGCCTGCTGTTTTGTTTTTAAATGGCAGGCTTGGTATTTTAACTGTTTTGCCTGTTGCCGGACGATAAGTCGAGTTTCACCTGCCTTTTTTCTGAAAGTATATTTGTTACAACCATCCATAACATCAGGAGATTGACCTTATGAGTCTTGTAGACCAATACCGCGTGCATACCGAAGAGCGGGCAAAGCTCGGGATTCCGCCTTTGCCGCTGAGCGCTGAGCAGGCACGTCTGCTTGTCGCTTTGCTGCAGCAGGAACCTGTTCAGGAAAAAGAGTATCTGCTTGAGTTATTCCGCGAGCATATCAGTCCCGGCGTTGATGATGCCGCCTTTGAAAAAGCGGTGTTTCTCGATGGCATTCTCAAAGGGGATACTCCCTGTTCCGTGATCAGCGGCACAGAAGCAGTCAGAATTTTAGGCACCATGCTCGGCGGTTACAACGTCAAGCCGCTTGTCGATGCGCTCAGTCACAACGATCCGGCGGTCTGTAAAGAGGCCGCAGCCATGCTGAAAAAGACCATGCTTGTCTATGATACCTTCGACGTTGTCGTCGATCTGGCAAAAACCAATCCCTATGCAGAGGAGGTGCTGAAATCCTGGGCGGAAGGCGAATGGTTTGTCTCAAAGCCGGCACTTGCTGAAAAAATGACTCTGACCGTCTTCAAGGTACCCGGAGAGACCAATACCGATGATCTCTCTCCTGCCAGCGAAGCGTTTACCCGGAGCGATATTCCCCTTCATGCCCGCTGCATGCTCGGCGCTAAAATGAGCGATCCTGTCGGTACCATAGCGCAGCTGAAAGCAAAAGGCCATCCGCTTGCCTATGTCGGTGATGTTGTCGGCACCGGTTCGAGCCGGAAATCCGGCATTAACTCTGTCCAGTGGCATCTTGGTGAAGATATTCCGGCAGTGCCCAACAAACGTACCGGCAGTGTGGTGATCGGCAGCATCATCGCCCCGATTTTTTTCAATACCGCTGAAGATTCCGGCGCGCTTCCGATCCAGGCAGATGTTTCGGCAATGGAGACGGGCGATGTGATCGATCTCTTTCCCTATGAAGGCATGATCAGGAAGAACGGGGAAATCATCGCACGCTTTGAACTTTCACCCAATACTCTTGCTGATGAGGTGCGTGCCGGAGGACGTATTCCGCTGATCATCGGAAGAAACCTGACCAGAAAGTCAAGAAAGGCGCTCGGTCTCGGGGAGGAGAATATTTTTAAATGTCCTGAACAGCCTCTTGACACCGGCAAAGGCTACACCCTCGCACAGAAAATGATCGGTAAGGCCTGCGGCCTGCCTGGTGTGCGTCCGGGAATGTATGTTGAACCTGAGACCCTGACGGTAGGTTCACAGGACACAACAGGAGCCATGACCCGTGACGAGGTCAAAGAGTTTGCTGCGTTAAGCTTCAGCGTAGACCTTCTGATGCAGAGTTTCTGTCACACATCAGCCTATCCGAAGCCATCCGATATCAAGCTCCACAGGAGCCTTCCCTATTTTATCATGAGCAGGGGCGGTGTTTCACTCAAGCCCGGTGACGGGGTTATTCATACCTGGCTGAACCGTATGGTGCTTCCCGATACGCTCGGTACCGGTGCCGATTCCCATACCCGCTTTCCTATCGGGATCTCTTTCCCCGGCGGATCGGGTATCGTTGCTTTTGCCGGTGTTACCGGGACCATGCCGCTCAATGTCCCCGAATCTGTGCTCGTCCGGTTCAAGGGGGAGCTGCAGCCGGGCATTACGCTGCGAGACCTTGTCAACGCGATTCCCTATGAGGCCATCAGGAGAGGTCTTCTTACTGTCGAAAAGAAAGGCAAGAAAAACATTTTTGCCGGTCGTGTTCTGGAAATTGAAGGACTGCCGAAACTCAAGGTCGAGCAGGCGTTCGAACTCAGCGATGCCTCCGCGGAACGCAGTGCGGCTGCATGTACTGTCCTGCTTGATAAAGAGCCGGTGATTGAATATCTCAGCTCCAACATCAGTCTGCTCGAACAGTTGATTGAGGAGGGATACGGCAATGCCGATACCCTGCAGCGCCGTATAGGCAAAATGCGGAAGTGGCTGGAAAACCCGACACTTCTGGCTCCTGATCCTGATGCCGGGTATGCTGAGGTGATTGAAATTGATATGAGCAGAATTATCGAACCGATTCTGGCTTGTCCCAACGATCCCGATGACGTCATGACACTCAGCGAAGTACTGCGTGATGAAAAGAAGCCGAAGGTCATTGATGAGGTGTTCGTTGGAAGCTGCATGACCAATATCGGTCATTTCCGGGCTCTCGGCGAGATTTTAAGGGATAAGGGTGTAGCTACCGCCAAACTCTGGATTGTTCCTCCTACCAAGATGGATATGAAAAAGCTTATCGAGGAGGGTTATTATTCCATTTACGGTGCTTCCGGAGCCCGTATCGAACCCCCCGGCTGTTCGCTCTGCATGGGCAACCAGGCAAGGGTGGCAGATAATGCAGTGGTTTTTTCTACAAGCACCAGGAATTTTGATAACCGGATGGGTGACGGCGCTCAGGTTTATCTGGGCTCGGCGGAGCTTGCCGCGGTATGTGCGCTTCTCGGTCATCTGCCGAACAGGGATGAATATATGGAGATTTTCCGACGCCAGCTTTCAGGCGGAAAGGAAGAGAGCATTTATCGCTATTTGAACTTCCATAAGCTTGAAAAAAAGGAATTGGAGTTGCTTGTTGACTAAAAAATATATTTATTAAGGCGGGATGTGGAAATATTTTGCATATTCCGCCATACAGTAGGCTTTTGAAAAGTCGCTGTTTTTTTTTAATATTCGAGAGCTGATGAAGCTGTCAATTATCAAACAACAAAAATAACAACCCTAGCAATGAAAAAACTTTTCATCTTCCTCTTTCTTTTAAGCTCAGTTTCTTTCGTAGGCTGCGCAAAAACTGAAGCTCCTGTAGAAGCTCCTGCAACCGAAGCTCCTGCAGCTGAAACACCTGCACCTGCAGCAGAAGCACCTGCAGCTGAGACACCTGCACCTGCAGCAGAAGCACCTGCCGCAGCTCCTGCAGCAGAAGCACCTGCAGCTCCTGCAGCAAAATAAGTTTCCGGTTATCCGGTTCTTATGCGAAAGAGACAGAACGAAAGTTCTGTCTCTTTTTTTTTTTTGTTTATTTTTTGTCTGAAAAGCAGTGAAAATTCAGACAAAAAAAAAGACACAGCCCGGATAACTGTGTCTTTTTTGTGAAATCTTTTTGCTGAGGAGGCAGGACTCGAACCTGCAGATTGCCTGATCCAGAATCAGGAGCCTTACCAATTTGGCCACTCCTCAGTAGCGTTGTGAATATATTAAAAATATTTTTATTCCAATTCTTTTTTCTCTTTTTCCCGAAAAAGCGCCTTTGAAAATTGTTCAGGATCGCACTTTACCGGGAGTGGCGAGGCGCTCCAGGGGACGCAAAATCAGAGGGGTGCAGATGAGGAATTCGAATGCCGAACAGTAATCTCCTCGCAGCGCACTAAAGAATGGTCAGAAGCACCGGAATGAGTAACATTGCGGTGATCATGCCTGAGGCTGCCAGTGTCGAAGCAAATTCACCGTCAGGTTTTTCAGGCGTGCCGAAAATCAGGGTCGTAAAGCCGGCCGGAGCGGAAGCGGAGAGTACCACAACTGCCCGGTCAATCCCTTCAAGGCGAAACAGTCCGGCCAGCCACAGTCCGAGAGCGAGCCCGAGCGCCATGCGCAATGCCATCAAGGCGGCCAGGTGCAGCGGGTTGATTTTTGCCATGCTGAAAGAGGCTCCGAGCCCGAGAAGAATAAGCGGTATGGTCAGTCCCCCGATAGAGTGGAGGACAGCGATTGCTATCGGGGCGGGACGCAGGGAGAAGGCATTCATCAGAATGCCCGCCAGAAGTGCCAGAAGGGGCGGTGATGTAATAATTAGTTTTACCGGATTTCTTTTGCCGGGTCCACCCTCTCTTTTTGCAAAAAAGAAGGCGAGGGCACTGGCTGACAACCCATTCGGAATATCAAATACGAATAACCGCGCAAGACCGTCATCACCGTAAAAAGCCTGCACAAACGGCATGACGAAACCAAGATTCATGATGACCGATCCGGTAAGGAACAGAGCAAGGGATCTATTCTCCATACGGAGAGCTTTTCCGGTAATTATCGAAGCGGCAAGCGTTAAAAGGATAATCGAGGCGGCAATGAGAGGAAGAAAAAAAAAGGAGGCATTCATGACGACATAGGGCATCACGGAAAGCAGCAGTGCCGGAAGAGTAAGGTGGTAAAAAAGTTTAAGGAGAACACCGGAGGCATGTTCATCGAGAACTGACGACTTGCGCAATAGAATCCCCAGAAAAAAAAAGACTAAAACAGGGGCAAGAAGAAACGCAAGGTCAAACATCGGCAGGTAGAATAAAGCTGTTAAGCCAGGCAGGAATTGGTGCACCCGAGAGGAGTCGAACCTCTAACCGTCTGATTCGTAGTCAGATACTCTATCCAGTTGAGCTACGGGTGCTTTTGTTGTAGCGTGTACGGGATTCGAACCCGTGATCTTCGCCTTGAGAGGGCGATGTCCTGGGCCACTAGACGAACACGCCAGGTATTTTTTCACTATGCCTTAACTGTAAACCGTGGGCCCTGTAGGACTTGAACCTACGACCCAGCGATTATGAGTCGCTTGCTCTGACCAACTGAGCTAAGGGCCCTCAATGTTTGGCTTTAGAGGCAGTTAATATAATGTATCGATCGTAATATGCAAAACAATATGTTGTTTTTTTCCTGACCCGTTAAAATTCTTTATACTTTTCACGGCTGATATCGGCTCCGAGACTGTTAAGTTTCTTTTCGATCTTTTCATAGCCTCTGTCGAGATGGTATACCCTCAGCACTTCCGTTGTGCCTTTAGCCACAAGTCCGGCAAGAACAAGGCTTGCGGATGCCCTCAGATCGGTCGACATGACTTTGGTGCCTGACAGAACCTGCGGTCCATGAACAATCGCCTGGTTTTTGCGGATCTCGATATGGGCGCCGAGCCGGTTCAGTTCCGGAATATGGTTGAACCGTTCATGATAGATTTTATCGGTAATATGACTTGTTCCTTCGGCCTGTGTCATCAGAGCGATCCATTGCGCCTGCATATCGGTCGGAAAAGCCGGGTAGGGTTTTGCGGTTACATCCGTCGGGACAAGCTTCTCCGGTCCGGTAAGGGTAATGCTGTTTTCAGTTGTTTCAACAATGCATCCGGCATGGACAAATTTTTTCAGCACGGCTTTCATTTGATCCGGAATCACACCGTTCACGGTAATCTTCCCGGCGGTTATGGCCGCGGCGGCAAGCAGCGTTCCGGCTTCGATCCGGTCAAAAACATTATGAAATTCAATGGGCTTCAGAGAATCGGACCCCGAAATTTCAAGTTCGGTGGTTCCTGTTCCCCTGATTTCAGCCCCCATTGCAATGAGAAAATGGCAGAGGGTTTCAATTTCCGGTTCCGCGGCGGCATTGCTGATGGTTGTTGTTCCCTCGGCAAGAGCCGCAGCCATAAGCGTATTGCCTGTAGCCCCGACCGAGGAGATCGGAAACTCGATATGGGCTCCCCGGAGTTTACCGCCCCGGACCGAAGCCTCGATAAATCCGGTTTCAATGGTGATATCGGCTCCCAGTTTCTTCATGGCCATCAAATGCAGGTCGATCGGTCGCGGTCCGAAAGCGCATCCTCCGGGAAGTGAAACTCTCGCATGGCCGAACCTTGCGAGCAGCGGTCCCAGCACATAGATCGAAGCTCTCATTTTTTTGACAAGTTCGTACGGAGCCTGGAGACTTTCGGCATTTCGGGATGAAACAGTCAGGGTGTTGCCGCTGAAAGCGGTTTCAGCGCCCAGATGATGGAGAAGCTGGGTAAAGGTCATGATATCCTGCAGATCAGGGATATGATGAAGGGTAAATGTCCCGCCTCCTGTAAGCAGTGTCGCGGCAATTATCGGCAGAGAGGTGTTTTTTGAACCTGAGGCGGTTATGCTTCCGGATATCCGGTGGCCTCCTCTTATGACAAGCTTGTCCATGTATGCATGTGCTGATGAAAAAAACGATATTTACCATTATTTCAGGTTTAGAAAAACAAAATATTTTTTTCTCTGACCGTTTGCGAAGAAAAGAATTTATCCTTTACCTTGAACAGATGCGCCGAATCGTTTTGCGATGGTTTTTCTGAAGCTGTTTTAAAGAGGTTGAATTAAATGCCCGGGGATTTTCTATGAGCTTTATCTTATCGTCCAATCGTTTTATCCTCTTGTTGCGAAAAGCTCAAGTGCCGCTGCTGATGCTGTTTATGCTTTTTCTGTCCGGTATGACTCACTCTGCCGGGGCAGTCCCTCCTGTAAACAGCGAGATAACGAGAATCATGCAGGAGCGGAAATCGGTTGAACAGAACCTCATGAGCCTGAAACGACAGCTTAAGGAGTTCCAGGGAAAACTGAATTCTGCAAACCGCAAGGAATCACAGTCGCTCAAGGCGCTTACCAATATTCGCAACCAGATTCTTCTGCTTGAAAAGATGATCAGTGAAAATCAGAAATATCTTGTCAAGCTTGACGGCGATATTGAGCGGCTGAATGGCGCACTGAATACGAATCGCCGGATTTACGGCAAAGTTTCAACTGATTTCCGCAGGACTGCGGTTTCGGTCTACAAATATGGCGGGAACCGGGACGTCGAGCATCTGTTTGCCGCAGGTTCGTTCAATGATGCATTGGTAAGGGCACAATACATGGGCTTTTTTACACGGGCTGTCAGCAGCAATGTTGATAAACTGCAGCAGGCGGCGGCAGAACTTGAAAAAAACCGTCTTGCGCTTGAACAAAGCTACAGGCAGAAAGCGGAAGCAGTCCGGGAGCAGGAACAGGAGCTGAAAACATTTGCGGCCAGCAAAAAAGAAAAAGAGGTTGTGCTTGAACGGCTGAAAAAAAACAAGCAGGAGTATATGGCACAACTCTCGATTGTCCAGCAGAAACGCAGGCAGCTCCAGTCGAGGATCGAATCGCTTATACTGGCCCAGCAGCAGGCTGTAGAGGTGGAAAAGGAACGCCAGAGAAAGATTATGGAGGCCAGGAGGCTTGAGGCGCAGCGTCTTGAGGAGGCAAAGTTACTTGCGAAGAAAGAAAGCGCTTCCGGACAATCACCGGAGACGGCAAAAAAAGAGAAGAAAAAACAGCAGAAAACAGAGGTCAGGCCTCCCGAGAAACAGAGTGTCCGGGTGCCGGAAGCGAATGCTCCGGAACTTGAAAGAGTTTCTGCGGATTTTGATAATTCGTACGGCTCTCTGCCCTGGCCTGTGCGCAACGGCGTTGTTTCCCAGAGGTTCGGTTCGGTGGAGGACAAGGACCTTAAAATAGTTACCACCAATAACGGCATTGATATAACTGTTCCTTCCGGTACCCAGGTAAGGGCTGTTTCGGGCGGCAAGGTTGCCCAGATCGCCTTTCTTCCTACATTCGGCAATATTGTCATTGTCCGTCATCCGAACTCCTACCTGACCGTTTATGCCAATCTTGGCAGGCTGAGTGTTGTCAAGGACGAACTGATAAAATCACAGCAGCTGGTCGGGCTTTCCGGCAAAATGTCTGATGGCGGATCGGTTGTTCATTTTGAGATATGGAAAGGCCGGGTCAAGCAGAATCCTGAAAAATGGCTTAGAAAGTAGCCGCCATGGGCGTTAAACAGATTTTTTCAGCAATATTTGCGGTATTGTTTCGTTTTCCCGGATTCTGGCGGGATATGAAAGAGGGTATACCTGATGAGGATTTCAACGTCATCAGGGAGTATGCCGTTCCGGTTATCGCTCTCGTGCAGATCGCAAAATTTCCCCTGATCGGAGTGCCCCGTCCTGCCATGTTTTTCGCTATTGCCAATTTTCTGATCGATATTGCCGCGCTCTATCTTTTGATCGGAGGAGCCTCTTACCTGCTTGATCGCGATCGCCCGGAGAGGATTCAGGCCGGCACACTGACGATCCTGTGCTATTCAATGACTCCCGTATGGCTTTGTGAGCTTTTTTATTTTACGGGCAACTGGAGTATGCTTATTGCTTTTCTTGCGCTTTCCTATACCCTTGTGATAAGCAGAAGCGGCATGACAGTTCTGCTTGACCTTGATTCCGGAGTTTCCGGGGCTTCGTTGAGAAATGCGGCTCTTTTTCTGGTGACAGTGAACAGCGCGGTTTTTCTGCTCCTCAGGGCGGTCATGCGGTTGTTTAAATTTTAGCCGGTCTCATTATGATGGATCAGGATCTGCATCTCAATTACCATATTGTCGAGGATATTCTCAAAGCGTTTCTTGTCAATGAGATCCGCAAATTCGGCTTCAGTTCGGTTGTGCTCGGTCTTTCCGGCGGCATCGATTCCGCTGTTGTGTGTGAACTGGCCGTACGGGCTCTTGGTGCCGAAAATGTGCTCGCGCTCATGATGCCCTATGCCTCAAGCAGCCGCGACAGCCTTGAACACGCTGAACTCATGATTCAAAAACTCGGTATAAGGGCCGAAGAGCATTCCATTACTCCGGCTGTTGATGCGTTTTTTTCAATGGTTCCGGATGACCAGCTTCTGAGAAGGGGCAATATCATGGCCCGTACAAGGATGATTTTTCTTTATGATGTGTCCGCAAGGGACAGCCGGCTTGTTGCCGGAACGAGCAATAAAACCGAACTGCTTCTCGGTTACGGTACCATGTTCGGGGATATGGCATCCGCGGTCAATCCGCTTGGTGATCTTTATAAAACCCAGATTCGCGGGCTTGCCCGCCATCTTGGAATTCCCGGACCGATCATTGATAAAGCGCCCTCCGCAGATCTCTGGGAAGGACAGTGTGATGAGTCTGACCTCGGGTTCAGCTATGAAGCCGTTGATCTGCTGCTCTATATGATGCTTGAAAAAAGAATGGATAAGGAGGCCATCCTCTCCAGCGGGGTGGACGAGTCCTTTTATGACCGGGTCAGAAAGATGGTTGTCCGGAATCAGTACAAGAGGATGATGCCGGTTATCGCCAAGATTTCCGGACGGACCCCCGGCATTGATTTCCGCTATGCCAGGGACTGGCAGGAAGTGAGATAGCCCGCGCGGGCTCAATTCAGGTGGAGAATTGCCCTGCAAGTCAGCAAGAGCTGCAGGGCAATGTTATTTTAAAACGATCTCAGCACCGTGTCGATCAGAAAATGCTTGTCGTCTCTGCCGGGATAATCGGTTGTGTAATGCAGTCCTCTTGATTCACGGCGCTTGATTGCGCTTTCAATGATAAGAGCCGCCACCTTGATGATATTGCGAAGCTCAAGGATCTGTGTCGTGATTTTGGTTTTTTTATAGTAGGATTCGGTCTCCTCCTTGAGAAAATCAAGCCTTCGTTTTGCCCGCTGCAGCCGCAGGTCGCTGCGCACAATGCCGACATAGTCGTTCATGACCTGTTGCGCTTCACGTTTGTTATGTGAGACAAGAATCCACTCCTCGGGATTGACGGTTCCTGTATCGTCCCAGTCGGGAAACCCGACCGTATTGTCGAGCAGGGGAAGTTGCCTGCCGATATCGATATATGATCTCCAGGCGAACACAAGAGCTTCAAGCAGCGAGTTGCTTGCAAGGCGGTTTGCCCCGTGAACCCCTGTACAACTGGTTTCTCCGCAGGCATAGAGCCGTTCGATTGTGGTTCGTCCGGATTCATCGGTACGTATGCCGCCGCATGAATAGTGTGCGGCAGGAACAACGGGAATCATCTCTCTGGTCATATCAATGCCGAAGCCCAGGCACGTTTCGTAAATATTGGGAAAATGTTCCTTTGTTTTTTCAGGATCAAGGTGTGTCACATCCAGAAAAACACACTCCTCGCCGCTTTTTTTGATTTCAGAGTCGATAGCCCTTGCGACAATATCCCTCGGCGCCAGGTTCTGGCGTTCATCATATTTGTGCATGAACTGCTGGCCGTTTTTCAGTTTCAGGATGCCCCCGAATCCCCGGACAGCTTCAGAAATCAGGAATGATTTTGCTTTTGGATGGTAGAGTGAAGTCGGATGAAACTGGATGAACTCCATATTGGCAATTTCAGCTCCTGCCCGGTATCCCATTGCCACACCGTCCCCGGTGGCAATTTCGGGGTTTGTGGTGTATGGATAAACCTGGCCGAGACCTCCGGAAGCAAGCATCGTTATTTTTGCGAGGATCTTTTTCGGCTGCCTCTGCTTTGAATCAAGCACATAGGCTCCATAGCAGGTAATGTCGTTTGTTTTGATGCCGAGGTGATGTTCCGTAAGCAGTTCGATCGCAAAGTGGTGTTCAAGCAGGGTGATATTGGGATGGCTGTTGATACGTTCAAGCAGAGCCGTTTCAACCTCCCTTCCGGTCAGGTCCTGCGCGTGAACAATTCTGCTTCTTGAGTGGCCGCCCTCCTTGAGGAGATGCAGATGATCGTTGTCAGAAGTCGTAAAGTTAACGCCGAGTTCTGTGAGCCGCTTTATGTGCTGCGGCCCCTCCCTTACAAGGATTGATACCATTTTCGAGTTGCAGAGGCCCGCACCGGCACCGAGGGTATCGGCAATATGCAGTTCGGCACTGTCGCCGGTATCGATAGCGGCCGCAATGCCGCCCTGGGCCCAGTTGGTATTGGAAGCGGAACTTTCCTTTTTTGTGATGATCGTTACCCTGGCCTGATCGGCCATATGTATGGCAAAATAGAGCCCGCCGATGCCGCTTCCGATTACCAGAACATCCGTTTTTATCGATTCAGTCATAACAGTGATCTACAGTTTGACAAGAGTTCTTCTGTGGAAAATACCATTGAAGGCGGAAATATCCGTGAAAGGTTACCCGTAAAAAGAGATAAAGGACTCTTAGTGTTGCTTTTTCTGCTGTTTCAGGCTTCTCACTGCGCCGGTTATGATAAGGATGATGCCTGCAAGAATAACGATGTGCAGGTAACGGACAATATCGGGAAAGGCGCTTGCTATAAAGTAGCCGGTGAGGGTGAAAAAAATAACCCAGACGACAGCTCCGGAGAGACTGAAAAAAAAGAAAACCCGGAAAGGCATTGCCCCGACGCCGGCAAGGGTTGCCGCAAAGCTTCGTACGACAGGCACAAAACGGGCAAGAAACACTGTTTTTACTCCGTGTTTTTTATAGAAGCGCTCTGTTTTTTCAAGATGGCGGCGATGAAAGAACCTGGAATCCTTTTTCAGGAAAATTGATTTTTGAAGCTGTTTTCCGATGAAATAGCCCGTTGTATCACCGAGAACCGCACCGCAGCAGAGGGTGGCAATAACCAGGGTAATGTCGAGGCGTCCTGACGCTGCGATGATTCCGGCTGTAATAAGCAGTGAGTCGCCGGGAAGGAAAAATCCGGCAAAGAGTCCCGTTTCGGCAAAGACAATCATGAAAAGCAGCAGATATCCGCCCCAGATAATCAGCTCGTCAAGGGTCCGGATATTCTGGAAGGTAAGAAAAATCATAAGCGGTAACTGTAGTGAGTGATTTTATCCCGGATGACAGTAACAATAAACGGGGAGCAGGGCAGTATGCTGCCTGTTCCCCGTTTATCAGGTTCTTGATAATGGGCGGTTCTCCCGTTTGCATGCGGACATCATCCCGTTCGGTTGTCGGCAAACGTCAATCGGAATTCAGCTTCCGTGAACCGTATTTGAAGTGGTTACGGCAGGAGTACGGCGCAGGAGATGACCGTTGTCCAGAGACCGTTTTCACCTTCGGCGGACTGGGTGATGTTATATGAATTAATGATTTTGCCGCTCATTTTGTAAATACCTTCGCGCTCGTCCCAGTCCTTGTTGGGATCAAACTCAATGCCGAGGGTGGTCGCAAGCATTGTTGCCGCGAGGTCTTCGGCATACTCACCGGAATGTTCGGCTGATTCACCGAAAGGGTGGTGTTCAGAAAGATAGCCGTACTGTGTTTCATCAGCCGGAATGGCTACGCCGACCGAAGCGGCAATAAGGCGGTTGTATTCATTGGTTGAATTGCGGGCCATGACGGCAAACGTGATCTGTCCGGCAGAGAGATGCTTCAGTCCTTCTTCGACGCTGATACGCTCACAGTGAGGAGGGAAAATACTTGATACGGTAACCAGATTGCATTTTTCAATTTTAGCCTCTCTCAGGGCAAGCTCGAATGAGGAGAGATATTCTTTGTGTCTTCCCACACCTTTTGTGAAAAATACTTTTGATGGGACAAATGACAATGCCGTGCCTCCGGATTTATTTATTGGTCAAAGAGTTTACAGTATCGAAATTGAGCAATTATAGGAAAAAGCATGCGCATTCAAAATGTTTTTTTTGCCGCCACTTTATAAAACCTTCTCTTTCCGGCTCTGATAATTTTCGGCTCAATGCATAGTTCGACGCACTCGGTTATCTCTTCGATTTTTCTGTCATCGATCAGAATGGAATTCTGCTGGATCATTCTTCGCGCCTCACTTTTAGAAGCGGCTGCACCCAGGGTCATCAGCAGGTCGATGACCGGAACCGAGCGTTCGTCAAGTTCGAAAAGCTCGATGTTGTCGGGAGCTTTTTTCTGAATAAAGATCTGATCGAAACGGGTTTCAGCGTCCAGGGCATCCTGTTCTGAATAGTAAAGCGCCACTATTTGTCTGGCCAGTGCCCGTTTGGCGGTTCTCGGATTTTCCTCCTTCTCTGCAGGAATTCCATTGCCCTGATCACCTGCCGCCGGGACAAGAAGTCTGCCGTAGGTTTCAATGAGCGAGTCGGGAATGGAGAGCACCTTGCCGTACATGTCGGCAGGTGTGTCGTTGAAACAGATGGCGTTGCCGAGCGATTTTGACATTTTTTCCTCTCCGGCAGTGCCGACCAGCAGCGGCATGGTAATGCAGACCTGGGGCGCGATGCCGTATTCCCGCTGCAGGGCCCTGCCGACAAGGAGGTTGAATTTCTGGTCGGTTCCGCCAAGTTCGATGTCGTTTTTCAGATGAACCGAATCCATACCCTGGGCCAGGGGATAGAGGAACTCGTGAATGGAGATGGGTTCTTTCGATCGGTAGCGCCGTTCGAAGTCGTCCCGCTCAAGCATCTGAGCAACAGTGTAATGGCTGGAAAGCCTTATGACATCAGCGAATTTCATGGCGCCGAGCCAGTCGGAGTTGTAACAGATTGTTGTTTTTTCAGGGTCGAGAATTTTAGACGCCTGTTCAAAATAGCTTTCACCGTTCTCTCTTGCATCCAGGGCAGAAAGCTGCGGCCTGGTCTTGCTTTTCCCTGAGGGGTCGCCGATCATCGCCGTAAAGTCGCCGATAATCAGAATGGCTTCATGACCGAGATCCTGGAACTCGCGGAGTTTTCTGAGTACGACCGAGTGTCCGAGGTGCAGGTCGGGCCTTGACGGGTCCGCTCCGAGCTTAACCTTGAGCGGCTGGCAGGTTTTAAGGCTGTGCAGCAGTTTTTTTTCGAGTTCGTCAACACTGATGATTTCAACAACATTGCCTGCGATAATATCAAGCTGTTCCTTTACGGTTGGAAAGCGCATGAATTCCCTGTTGGTTTTTTTAATATTGCTTTTTTATCTGCTCCATCTGCCGCTGGTTTTCCCTTGCTTTGATCGTTTCACGCTTGTCGTAGAGCTTTTTGCCTTTTGCAATGGCAAGTTCGATTTTCAGGATTCCTTTCGGGTTGAAAAATGCTTTCAGGGGAACCAGAGTCAGTCCCTTTTCATTGATTTTTGTCTGGATTTTACGGATCTCCTCTTTGTGCAGAAGCAGTTTGCGGCTCCGTTTCGGTTCGAGCATTTCCATGTGGTTGTGCTCGTAGGGGGTGATCTGCATGTTTTCCAGCCATATCTCGTTATGATGGATGATGGCAAAGCTGTCGCTGAGGCTTGCCTTTCCGAGGCGAACCGATTTTACCTCGCTCCCGAAAAGCTGGATACCGGTAACGATGGTATCGAGTATCTCAAACTCAAATCGGGCCTTTCTGTTCTGAATGGCCTGGACATACTGCTGAATGTTCTGCTTTTTCGACACCTTTACTGGTTATCTGTTTCCAAATACGCGGGAGGAATAATATTGCCTATGTTGAGCACCAGAAAAGGGTCAAGAGATTTTTTTATCCGGATCATCTCCCGTATCCCGCTTTCATGATACATCCCGGCAAGGTATTCCGCCTTGAGCTTGCCGATGCCGTGTTCTGCCGAGAGTGTGCCGCCAAGTTCAAGTGCCTTGCGGACAAATTCCCTGTAGAGGCTCTTTGCCCGGAGAAACTCATCCCTGTTGCGGGGCAGGATGTTCAGGTGCACATGTGCATTTCCTATATGACCGAAAATAATATAGACAAAGCCGTGCTGTTCGCAAGAACTCCGGTAAAAATCGAAAAGTTCTCTGAACGCACTCTCAGGCACCGCCATATCGGTGCTGATTTTGCTTTCATGCTGCCTGCTGAGCCAGTCATTGACAAGGAGCGGCAGTGCGTGCCGGAACTCCCTCAGCCGCTCCTGCTCTGCACGGTCAAGTGCAATCCAGGAGTCGTCTGTCATGGCATCGCAGGACTCCATCTCTCCGAACAACCGGTCAAGGTCGCTCTCTTCAGTTTCCGGTATTGTCTCCAGTTCAAAAAAAACCGCTCCTTCAGAGTCCCGGGGTATCCGGGGGTATTTTTGAGAAAGAAAGCCGAGCGAGTTTTTATCGAAAAACTCTATTGCCCTTGGCGTGATTGTTGATGCCGAATGCCTGAGCAGAAAGACAAACTTGAACAGATCGTCCAGGTTCCTGAAATAGACCAGGCTGGCGATGAGGGCTGCCGGCAGGGGAATGAGCATGAGATCAGCTTCCGCGATAATGCCGAGCGTTCCTTCTGATCCGATAAACAGGTCGACAAGGTCCATTCCCTCCTCTGAAAAGTATCCGGCATTGTGCTTTGAGGTTTCAGGCATCCGGTATCCCGGCCGCCTGAATGCAATATTACCGGCCAGAGGCAGAGTGAGACGGAACACGCCCTCTTTGTCAGCAATACAGTCGCCTCGCGAAAGATCGAGCAGATCACCCTGAGGCAGCACTACAAGGATCCTTGAAATATGGTTCCTTGTCGGGCCGTACTTGAAGCTTCTTGCTCCTGAAGAGTTATTGGCTATCGTGCTTCCGATAAAACAGAGCTTTTCGGTCGGGTCCGGCGGATAAAACCAGCCGTTCTGTTCTGCTTTTTTCTGGATGGTCTCAAGGAGTACACCTGCCTGCACGGTCAGGCAGGCTTTGTCAGGCGCGAGCGGCACCGGCTCACCGATCCGGTCAAGCTTCTGCATGGAAATGACATAGTCGCCGAGAGGGATTCTTCCTCCGGTCGTTCCTGTTCCGTTTCCGGCAATGGTGAAGCGGCGATGCTTTTCCGATGCATCCTTGAGCAGTCCGGAAAGTTCATCAACCGTTTCCGGGAAAAAAACCCCCGGAGTATGACCTGTTTTCAGATTACTGGTATCCTCAAGAAAACCCTTTATGGAGGCGGGGTCATGCTTGTAAATCATTCCGGCAGCTCCCCGCTGGAGTTACTGGTGTTTTTTTTCGATGCAGGTTCGGCGGCCTTGAGGGGAGTTTCAGGCAGAACAGCCGGAGCTGCCGGAGCAGCGCTCCCTGTAGTATCGGCTTGCGGCAGGGCTGTTTCCGCGGGTGTTTTTGCGCTTGCCGGCGGCGGCAATGTCGGACCAAGGACATAATACTTTATCAGTTCACGGGCAATCGGAGCTGAGATTGCTCCGCCGAAACCGGCATTTTCGACCAGCACCGCCATGGCGATTTTCGGATGTTCCGCCGGAGCGAAAGCGATAAACCAGGCATGATCCCTGCCATGAGGGTTCTGGGCCGTACCCGTTTTTCCGGCGACGGTTACGCCGGGTACTTTCGCAAGGGTTCCTGTACCTCTTTCCACCACGCCCACCATACCGTCATAGATAAGGCTGAATGTTGAAGCTGAAATCGGCAGCTGTCGTTTTGCATAGGTGAACGGGATATATTTGCCGGTTTCCGTATCCCGGTATCCGTTGACGATATGAGGCTGGAAAAGGGTTCCTCTGTTTGCAATGGCCGCAGCATAGGTCGCAAGCTGCACCGGCGTTGTGCCGAGTTCCCCCTGGCCGATGGCAAGGCTGACGAGATATCCTTTCGTCCACTGGTACCTGCCGTATCGTTTATCGTAATATTCGGCTGACGGCAGCAGTCCCGACCGTTCGCTCGGCATGTCGATGCCGGTTTTTTCTCCAAAGCCGAACATTCTTCCGTACTTTGTCCAGTTTTCAAACCCGACACTGAAAATCAGGTTGTAAAAATAGACGTTGGATGAGACGGTAATGGCCTCCCTCATATTAACCGATCCGTGCCCCCGGCCTTCATTGCTCAGAAACCGTCTCTTTCCGTAGATGAAGACGCCGTTGTCGAGTATTTTCCTGTCCGGATCAAATTTTTTCTCTTCAAGGGCGGCCATTGCAAGAATCATCTTGTAGATGGAGCCGGGCGGATAGACAGCCTGGACGGTACGGTTAAACAGCGGTTTCTGGGGAGAGGTTATAATGTCATTCCATCCTTTACGGTCGGTAGAGCCGTTGAAGATATCAAGATCGTAGTCGGGAGCGCTGGCAAGGGCCAGAACACCGCCGGTTGAAGGGTCAATGGCGACAACCGCCCCCGATTTTCCTGTTTTTCTCAGCAGCTGTTCGGCGAGCTGCTGTAGCCCGCCGTCAATGGCAAGATAGAGATCATCGCCCCTTACGGAAGGGATGTCGCTGTTGCCGTCATCGTATTTTCCGGCATATTTGCCCAGAGGGGTGATCATTTCAAACCGGGCACCCTTCTGTCCTTTCAGCCGTTCTTCGTAATATTTTTCAAGTCCGCTGTACCCGATCTTGTCTTCCAGAGTGTAGCCCTGATCGGCGAGTTCTTCAAGCTTTTCTTTAGGCAGGGAGCGTAAATAGCCGAAAAGATGGGCCCCGTAGAGAGAGTCGGGGTACTTTCTTTTGTTGTCCGCCTCGATGAGCACTCCGGGAATCTGCCAGAGATTTTCGCTGAGCCTGGCTACCGCGGTGGCGTTCAGGTTACGGCTTACGGTTACGGCCGAAAACCGGTTGAAAGCAAATCCTTTCGCGATTTTTGCTGCCAGTTCATCTTTTTCTATCTGCATCAGCCACGCAAGGTAGCGTGTTTTTGATTTTTTGAACTCGGAAGGAATGATCTTGACGGAGTAGAGCGGCTGATTGTCGACAATGATGACCCCTTTATGGTCGATCATCCTGCCTCTCGGGGGCTGCACCCATACCCTGCGGATGCTGTTTGTGGTCGAAATTGATCCGAGCTGCTGATAGTTAAGAACCTGCAGGTAGAAAAGCCGGCCGAAAAGAACGGAAAAGACCGTGATCACAAAAAACGAGACAAGAGCAGTGCTTCGCTGAAGTTTATCCATCGTTCAGTCTAAAAATGATTTTTTCAAAACCAGCCGGTTTACGATAGCGGCAAGCAGCATGGTGAAGAGGGATTGAAGAAGACCGAGAACAACAATCCGGTAAACCGGATGAAGGCCGAGCGGATTGTATCCGGCAGCCAGAATGGCATTTCCGGTGAACCCGGATAGAAGGATGGCCCCGTAAAGGAGTTTTGTTTTCTGCCTTGTTGTTGCGTGACTGGTTTCGGGAATATGAAAAAAGCCGGCAAGAAAGCCTTCTGCCGTTCTTGCAAGCATATTCAATCCCATGTTTCCTGAAAAGATGCCGACAAGCATTCCGGCGGCGAACCCGAAGCTCATTCCGGCTCTCTGGCTGATGGTCAGAGAGATAAAGACAAGAAAAATGGTGACGGCATCCGGAGATACATTAAAAAGAGTAAGACGGGAGAGGCCAAATACCTGTACCATGCAGGTGATGCAGAGCGCGATGATATAGTAGTGAATGTTTCTTGTCACAAGTCAGAGTCTGGAATTAAGGGAGCTGTTCATTGGCGGCATTGTCACTGTCCATTTCGAGTTTTTCCGGTTCCGGTTTAAGCGGTGCGATCAGGACATGGGTCAGGGATGAAAAATCGACGGCAAGCCGGACATCAACGGTATAGAACAGTTTATCCGGCTTTATGCGCACGACTCTTCCTACCGGAATGCCGGAAACCGCAAACGTGCTGATCTCCGATGTGACCATCTCTTCGTTAAGTTTCAGGCTGCTGCTTATCGGAATGTGTTCGACCTGTGCGATGAACTCCCGTCCTCCGCTCCAGCTGAGGACGCCCATGCTGTTGCTTTTGTCGGATACCACGCAGACCTTGAAATCCGTGTGGATGAGAGGCATGACTTTCGAGTAATGCTCGGAGACGGCGCTCACTCTTCCTACCAGCCCTGCCGGCGTCAGAACAGTCATGTCTTTTTTTATTCCATTCCGCCAGCCGGCATTGATCAGCAGCATGTTTTCCCGATCGCTGAATTTGCGGTCCACAACCTTTGCTATGATAAATCCTGATGCGTTGATGGTCGTGTCGGCCAGAATTTTCTGACGGTTCCGTTTATCCACAGCAGCAGATTCCAGGATCAGCACTCTGGAAAGAAGATCCGCGTTGACGCGCATCATCCGGTCGTTCTCTTTTTTCATATTGAACAGATAACTGTAGCTTGTCAGTTTTTCAGCCATGAAGGCGGTGAACTCAATGGCGCCGTGGAGCATCCGGATATGCGTATTGTCCTGTTGGAGCTTCATGAAGAGGAGCGACGTACTGCAGTACACCACAAAAAGCGCCCAGGTATTATATCTCCTAAAAAGAGTGGAAAACTTCTGCACGTTTCAGTATCAGGTTTTATATCAGGTGACATTTCCGGTTCCGGTCATGAAATCATCCTTACGGGGCCGAATCCTATATCGCGTCACTTATGACAGGTTTTTTTGTTTGCTTTTTTTAACTGCCGGAGTTGTTTAAGCCGTCTTTTCCGGTTCGATACCTCCCGATTTGCCTGACGCATATTTTTTATTACCTTTTCCTCTGTCAGGCGCAAGGCGGAAACCGGTCAATACGTCCAGAGAAAACATATGACTAAGAGCTTAAATATAACAGATAAATTTGTTGTTGTCGGTGATAGAGTATTAATCAAACCAAAATCTCTTGACGATCGGACAAAATCAGGCATTTATCTTCCTCCCGGTGTTCAGGAGAAAGAGAAAATCCAGAGCGGCTATGTCATAAAAACAGGCCCGGGCTATCCTGTCGGTCCGCCGCCCGAATCTGACGAACCCTGGAAAGAACGCGTTTCAACCGCTCAGTACATCCCCCTGCAGGCCAAAGTCGGAGATATGGCAATCTTTATCCAGAACAGCTCCTATGAGATCGAATATGAAGAGGAGCGTTACATTATCGTGCCGAATTCAGCAATTCTGCTTCTGATCAGGGATGATGACGATCTGGATTATTATCTGAAGTAAGAGGTTTTTTGATACGCCGCAAATTTTTTCTCACGAGCCGGCCGGCTTTTTGTCTCTGTTTCCGCAATGCCGTTTCCGTTCACAATCGATTGTAATCAGACTTATGAGCACTACCGCTTCAACAGCTGCCGGTAAAGACATGCTTTCCAATGAAGAGCTTTTCGTGCGCATCCGGGCGATGAAAAAAGAGATGAACGCCATCATCCTCGCTCACTATTATACGGTTCCGGAAATACAGCAGGTTGCCGATATCGTCGGTGACAGCCTCGCGCTTGCCAGAGCGGCAGAAAAAAACGATGCCGACGTGATCGTCTTTGCCGGGGTTTATTTTATGGCGGAAACCGCGAAAATGCTCAACCCGGAAAAGCTGGTGCTGATGCCCGACGCAAACGCGGGGTGTCCGCTTGCCGACAGTTGTCCCGCCGACGACTTCAGAAAACTGAAAGAGCAGCATCCCGGTGCTGTTGTCATTACCTATATAAACTCAACCGCTGAAATCAAGGCTCTTTCGGACATAACCTGCACCTCTTCGAATGCTGAACAGATCATTCGTCAGATACCCGCAGGGCAGCAGATCATTTTCGGTCCCGACAGAAATCTCGGCGACTATCTTGCTCGGAAACTCAACCGGGAGATGGTCCTCTGGCAGGGGTACTGCTATGTCCATGAGGCGTTTTCAGAGAGCCATATTCTCAAGGCATGCGCCTCCCATCCAGATGCGGAGCTGATAGCCCATCCCGAATGCCGCAGGGAGGTGCTTCGCCATGCTGCCTTCATCGGGTCCACAAAGGCGTTGCTGGACTATACGGTTTCAAGTTCCGCCCGGAGTTTTATTGTCGCGACGGAGCCCGGTATTCTTTATGTAATGCAGAAGCGTTCCCCGCTGAAAACGTTTATTGCCGCTCCCAGGGACCCCGAGAACCCCCGAAGCGTCTGCACGCAGATGAAGCAGAATACCCTTGAGAAGCTCTATCAGTGCATGCTGTTGCGCAAGCCGGAGATTGTCATCGACGAAACCCTGCGTCTTGCGGCACTCGGCTCGATCAAAAGAATGCTTGAAATGTCTCCCGGCTGAGAGTGAAGGGGAGGCTGAAAAGGTGTCTGCGCAGCTTTTCTCTTTTGTAAAATGTGTGTACCTTTCCGGTACTTTCCGCCCCCCTGACGGACGGGCATTCTGTCAACCTCAAAAAAAGCGACCTATGCGCACCTTCTCACGCGGAATTGCCTCCCTCTCCACCATCTTCTCCCTTCTCTTCTCCTCCGGACAGGCTTTCGCATGGCACGACAAGACCCATCTCTCCGTTGCCGAGGCAGCCGGTTTCGAACTCTGGTACAGTTCTGCAGCACCGGACGTCGCCAAGTCGAAGAGTGAATTCAGGCCTGCGGAAGAAAAAAACCACTACTTCAACAACAATGCCCGCCGGGAGGTTGATGAAGCCATGGTCATGGAACAGGTCGCCCGCTATAACAAGCCTGACGATGACGAGGGGCATCTCTACGGCGCCGTTATCGGCGCGGCAAGGGCCTACAGTGCGGAGAAGGCGACAGGAAAATATGCTGAATATCCTCTGGTGTTCTGCGCTCATTACATCGCGGATCTTTCAATGCCGCTGCATAACACCGAGTACGACGATTACAACAAAAACCGCCACAGCGACAATGACGGCATCATTGAATCGAGCGTCCGCAACAATATCGGCTATATTCAGAGGAACCTGGAGAATATCTCCATTGAGAATGAAAACGACCTTGCCCGTGAAATTGCCAGAGTCGCCAACACCGCCCGCAGGCTCGGCTACAAAATACGGGCGGAGAAAAGGGATATGACCCAGGATGAGGCCTATACCCAGGTCATACGGAGCGCTTCGCTGTTTAAAGCCGTACTCAGGTATGTCGGCAAAAAACCGTGCTGACGGTACCGTCACTCCGGACAGGGAACCTTCCGGCACGCATATTTTTCAGGAAACATGGCTGATTCAGAACACCTGATACTGCTCAAAGAGGGCGTCACTAAATGGAACCGGTGGCGCAGAGATCATGCGGATATCCGCCCCGACCTGCGCGACGCCTCCCTCGCCGCCCTTGACCTGCGCGGCGCTGACCTCTCGGAAGCGGATCTGAACGGGGCCGATATGGCTGAGGCCGATCTCGGCGAAGCGGATTTTCGCGGTGCCGATCTGCGGGGTGCCGACCTCAGCAGGGCAAACCTCAGCGGAGTCAACTTCAGTCAGAGCACCATCGATATTTTTACGACCTACCGTGACGTGAAAGGGTGCGATATCGGCGTGAACGGGCTCTACTCACCCCTTACCGATTCGGCCGCTCTCCTGAGGATTGATCCTCCGGGCAACTCCATGCAGGGGTCAAATGCCGACGCGGTTATCGAGAGCCTCAGGCATGCCCGCAAGCTTCACACCTTCTCCCTTCTGCTTGCCGGGATTGCCATGCTCTTTATCGTCATCAAACCCAAAACCATCACGCTGCCCTATCTTTCCGGATCGTTCAAGTTCGATGATCTCAGCTACGCCTTTCTGGCTGCGATGCTCTCCACGGTGCTTCTGAGCCAGGTAGCCTCCTTTATCGATTCGGCGCTGCAGGGAGCCCGCTATCTCAACGACCGCCGCTCCGCCATGCTGGTCGGTCATTTTCCCTGGCTGCTCTCCAAGTATGAAAGTGAACAGGCGAACCGCCGTCAGTCGAAGATCATGCGGTTTTTCCTTGTCTTTCATCCGGTTATCTATGTTTATTTCTTTATGAGATGGGATATGCTCTTCAGCGGGAACTGGGCCGCCCTCCTGCAGCATTATCAGGAGATGCCCGTTGTTTTCGGCGAATATCTGCTTCCTCTCTTCTATGTTATCCTCTTCAGGCTCTGCCGACATATTTTTCGTCTCTCGGAAGGATTCCAGAGGCCGATTCTGTTCGATACCCAGACGGAACGTGGCCGCCGAAGCGACATGGAACGGCTTGCCGAAGCAGTCGAAAGACAGGCCAGGCGGACTGCCGAGCTTGTCGATCTCCTGCGCAAAAGGGAAGGGTGAGAGCTTCAATGAAGTATTCCTGAAAGAACTCTATCCCGGCCTCTCAAAAAATCTTTGTGATATGGAGCTTGTGGTTCCGCACCAATCCAGAAAGGTTGGTCTGCTTCTTCTCCAACGCTACAGTTGGCCATAGAGGCAAAAATCATTCAATTCTTAGAATGGCCCGGCAACGGTTTAGCAAATGTGAAGGAGGTGCGGATTGGAGTTGTCGGAATATTCACTCAATCATGTGACAAACCAAACCCCGAAATTGCCGATTGTGAAGTCCGCTGATTGTTTAAGGATGCTGCCTGGAGTAAAACAGACTCCTGTAAATTCAACATGTTGACCCGCTTGTCCGTTATTTCGCCACTCACGACCAACTAATGGCTCTATATCGCCATCAGCGTTAACACTTTTCGCCATTGTATGCGCCAGTAGGAGTCGGTTTTCATTAAGGCTGATGACAGGTCTCTCTTTATTGCCGTGAAATGTCGCCATTCCACTGAACAAGATATTATTAATGTCAGATGGTTCACATCGTACCA
>Ga0268280_1000358_pt1 | contig 40969 bp, 36 predicted proteins | sample saktaG_9_FD_190139 | JGI IMG/M metagenome (GOLD analysis project Ga0268280, IMG submission 190139) | Saline water microbial communities from Sakinaw Lake, British Columbia, Canada - sak_2011_5_24_40m | ecosystem: Environmental > Aquatic > Non-marine Saline and Alkaline > Saline ...
ACAAAGGGAGAACCGTTTATGCCATCAATCGCATTAAACCTGTCCTTGCATAAGCGTTTTGTTTCGGGTAGATTATTATATGAGTCAACGATACCCTCTTCAAGTAGATTTTGGATGAGGCAATGCGCCTGGAGGAATAAATGATTAAAAAACAACAAAAATGGATCGCACTATTGGTGACTTTGACGTTCATGTGGCTGCTGCAGGTTTCCACCATGCCCGTGGCTGCCGCCAATACCCCGGAACAGATCAGTTCCGCCAGTGCCGAACAGGCGCCCAGTTTCATTGAAGAAGAAGGAGACAGCTCATCCCCAGCCAAGAAAAAAAGCATTCTGCCCGTCATCCTTATCGTCGTGGGCGTGGCCGCCGTGGCCGCCGTCCTGTTCCTGGTGGTTTTGAAAACCAAGTATGACATCACCGGCGCCTGGACGATCACCTGGCAGTACTCGGGCTATTCCCAGTTATCCAACACCATCACTTTCACGGGCGACAAAAAGACCGGCACCTTCCAGATCGGCAGTTCCAGCGGCACGTATACGGTCGATAACAAAAAAGTCCAGTGGGTCTATTCAGGCGGAACTACGACCTATACGGGAGATTTCACCGACAAAACCAATATGAGCGGCACTATGCTCAGCTCCGGAACTCCCGGGACCTGGTCGGCCGTCAAGAAAGCCACCACTACCAGCATCGGCACTACCACCGCGGTTGACAAAAACGCCAATGGAGAAGTGCAGAAGTAAGCTCAGCCAGGCAACCGGGTCGACTCGGCTCTTTCACAGTAAAAGCGGGTCATGCCTAAGAACCCGGCAACTAGGTTTTAAAGAAAACCGCCCTCGGCCCTAAATAAAGCCGGGGGCGGCTTTAATATTCTTTTTTTGAAGTATTTTTTTAAATCACTGCTGAGTTTTATAAATTATGCTCAAAAGGAAACAAATATGATTAAAAAACAACAAAAATGGATCGCACTATTAGTGACTCTGACATTTATGGGGCTGCTGCAGGTTTCCACCATGCCCGTGGCTGCCGCCAATACAACAGAACAGATCGCTTCGGCGAATGCCGAACAGGCACCGAGTTTCATTGAAGAAGAGGGAGACAGCTCATTCCAGCCCAAGAAAAAAAGCATCATTCCAATCATCCTCATCGGCGTGGGCGTGGCCGCCGTGGTCGCCGTCCTGTTCCTGGTGGTCTTCAAGACCAAGTATGATATCGTCGGGACATGGGATTTCAATTTTACCTCTACCTCTCCGGCGCATACCTGGACCTGGAGCCTGTTATTCCAGGGCGATAAAAAAAGCGGAACTTTTATCGATGAATTTAACGATATGGGAACCTACAAGGTCGACAACAAGGACGTTGCCATTGAATACGACGAATGGGACATTAAAATAACGGGAAGATTCGACAACAAAGACAAAATGAGCGGCAGTGCCACGTTCAGCGATTTGACCATCGGCGGCATGGATGTCACCAGCGCCACTTGGACGGCCACACACATGGGAACAACTGCTGCCATTTCCAAGCCCCAAGCGGCAGTAGAAAAGAAAGCCAGAAAATAGCAAATAGGAAAAATTGCTGACAAAAGAAAGAGCTTTCTTCAGGGAAAGCTTTTTTTAGTTTGAATCAAAAAGATATAAATATTTTTCCACTTAGCTAGAATAAATATTGATTTTTCTAGCAAAAAATTCTATAAGGATTGTGTGTCAAGGAGGCTTGCAACCATGATTAAAGGATGCCAAAGATCTATCGCCCTGGTCGTGACTTTCGCTTTTCTGACTTTGCTGCTGATCTCCTCAATGCCCTTACCGGCGGCGCAGGCACTGAGCCAGGATGAGAACGTTTTGGCAGGAGCGGGACATGCTGCGAACTTCATTGAAAAAGAACAGCAAGTCGGCTTCCAAGCCAAAAAAAAGAATATCCTGCCCATTATCCTTGGCGCTGTGGCCGTGGGCGTCGGGATCTTCCTCCTGGTCAAGCTGCTTGCCGCTACCAAGTACGATGTCAGCGGAGTTTGGGATTTCCACAACGATTATACCACTGCGGGTTCAGCCGCTTATGACAGCATTTGGACATTCACCCCTTACGAGAAATTAGACAAAACGAGTGGCACGTTCGAGAGGAACATAAAGGGCACGATCAGCAAAGGCCGATATTATTTTGTCGATAAAAATATCGTCGTATTCCAAAACGCTGATGTCAGCGAACAATATGTCGGCTCATTTGCCAGCAAGACGACCATGAGCGGCACCTTCCAACTTACCTCGGGTGCCAAGGGGAACTGGACAGCCAAAAAAAAATAGCGGACATGGCGCTCAGCACTCTCCCGGAATCCCGGGCCTGGTCGGAGGGTCAGTATTTGCTTCCGTCCGCCGCTACGTAGATCACTTCCCTTTCCAGGACAATGCCGCTGCGCGCGGCCACGGCTGATTGGATTTTTTTTTCCAGGCACTGAAGATCCTTGAAAGAAGCGTTGCCGTGGTTGAGTAAAAAATTGCCGTGTTCGCCAGCCACGGACAGGCCGCCGACGGTCATGTTTTTCAAACCGCACTCTTCAATAATTTTCCCGGCCGAACTTTTTACACCCCGCAACCGCGGGTTCTTAAAAAAACAGCCGGCCGATGCCTGGCGATAGGAAGGGTGGTGCGCCAGCCGGTACTCCAGATTATCTCTGATTTTTTTTGAAATCAGCCCCTCATCCCCTGGGCTGAATTTCAGGCGCAGCGACAGCAAAATATCCCTGCCGAACTTGAAACGCGAATCGCGGTAAACGAAGCCGAAATACCCGGAATCGACCGTGCGCACCTTGCCCTGGGCATCGATGATGTCGGCTCCGCTAAGCACGTCGGCCATAGAACAACCAAAGGCGCCGGCATTGACCGCGGCGGCGCCGCCAATCGTGCCGGGGATTCCGGAAAGGAATTCCAATCCACCGGCCCCCTTGGCGGCGCACCAGGAAAGCAATTGCTGGTTGCGGACGCCGCTTTCCACCGCCAATAACCGGTCGTCCAATAGTCGAATCGGAACCGTGGATGCGCATGAAGCCACCTGCACCAACACTACCACCACCCTGGTCAGGCCATCGAAAAAAGCGATATTGGATCCGCCGCCGATGACCAGGTAGGGCAGGCTGCCGGCAATTATTTTTTTCATGACCGCAGCCAATTGCGCCGCCGAATTGCAGGTGACCAGCAGGCTGACTGTACCACCGATCTTGAAATACAGATGCGGTCCGATGGCGGCATTCTCACTGAAAGTGATCTGCTGCTGGCGAAGCCAGGCGACCAGGGGGGCGAACATCCTACTTCTTTTTCATGCGCATGCTCAGGATCTTATCGCCCTGGCGGATATTGTCCAGCACTTCAGCACCGTGGATCACCTGGCCGAAAAGAGTGTACTTGCCGTCCAGGTGAGGTTGATCCGTGATGCAAATGAAAAATTGGCTGTCGTTGGAGTTGATGTCATCATCCCGGGCCATGCCCAGCGAACCGCGGATATAATGCAGTTGGGAAAATTCGGCGGGAATGGTCCGGCCCGAACCGCCCTCACCGGTAGCGGTCGGGTCTCCGGCCTGTACGACAAAATCGGCCACCACGCGATGAAAGACGATCCCGTCAAAAAAACCACTGTCGGCGAGTTCACTGATCCGGGCCACGGTCCGCGGCGCTACGTCGGGATACATCTGGAAGACCAAGGTGCCTCTTTCGGTCTCCAGGACACATATTTTATTTTCCTGCGCCGGAACCGCAAGCGCCAGCATGGCTGCAGCGAGCCAAAATATCAATTTCCTTTTCATCAAACCTCCACTCTGCCTTGTCAAAAATGCAGATAGAATCCTGAGATTATTTTTCGGGGATCCAAGACCTGAAAAGACATTTCCGCATCCGCTTTGCGGTTGATGCCTTTAGCCGTCACCTTTAACAAATATTTCCCTGGTTGGGGCGGTATCCAGGCCAGTTGCATCCGCTCGGCCGCTTCGGCACTTTTGCTTAAAACCGTTTGCCCTTCCCGGTCGCTGATCAAAAGGTTAAAAGTGGGCATAAGCAGATTGCGGGATTGAATGAAAAAACGGATCGATTGCCCCGTCCACCTGACTTTGGCCGGGTCCATTGCCACATCAATTCCATAATGATTGCCGACACGCTGCAATTTGCATGTTTTTCCTTCCTGCAGCATGAAGTATAGATCGTGGCCCAACGCCAGAGGATTGCTGCTCGGATTGCCCCGGCTTTTGAACACAGTCACCTTTTTATGAAACAGGTCAATGAATTTGATTTCACGATTCAGCAAGACGGCGGCCAGGTTGTCGTTCATGGTCACCAGGTCAAAACGCATGGTGGACTTCAGTGCCAGCCACCAGCGCACGCTGCCGCGCCAGTTCACCTGCAGGACATTGTTGTCGGCTGGATTGGCCACGATGCAGCCGGCGAAAGCGAAGGGCTGCCGCTCAAGGGTTCGCCCCAGCCTCATTTTCCAGATCAAGCGCTTTTGCGTCAGCGAAAATTTCACCAACTGGCGCTGGCTGGAGCCATAATAAATATTTTCGCCGTCGCAAAATAACGGGGATGCTGCCGGGACCGGCAATGGCGTTTGTTGGAATTCACCTTTTTTTTTAAAAAAAGTGAACAAATTATCCCTGGTGCTTATCAAAATGCGCTCCGGGGTAAAATAACAGTTGAAGTATTTTTCGCCAGGCTTGTTCAGGGTGACCATGCCGGCAGGCTTCTCCCAGAAGTTGACCACCAAATGTTCGCCATCCTGATAGACCAGGCAGTCGCGGTCCACCCCCAGAATATTGCTGACCCGCAGGTAAGGCAATTCAGCCCGCACCTTGAGCTCAGCCAGATCGAACAGCAATATGCGATCAACTGCCGGATCCTTTAAGACCAGGCATTCTCCCTGGTGGAAAGGTGGGTCCTTAACCGGGAAAGGCAGAGTGATCAAGACTCCTGCCGTTCTTTTTTCAGCATTCCAGGTTACAATTTTGCCTGCCTGGTCCACCCAGCCGATGCCGGCGGCACAGGGAAAAAGGATGTTACCGGCCAAATCCCCGCTGTAAACAAAAACATCTTCCTGAATGAGCGGCGGGCTTATTTCGGGGATCAGGGCGGGACGGGAACCCCGACAACTGCAGAAAAAAAACAATCCACTAATTATTAGAAGTACTTTATGCTTCATGATACTGAAAAATTATAGGGAAAATATCTCCGGTCGTCAAGGGCGGACAGATCGGCTGAATTCCGGAATTGTCCGGACAAATAAAACGGCCGCTATTCAGGCCGAGTCCATCAATGGTAAAACACCCGGAACAAAACCAGGGTGACAGCCGATCCCAGCAGGGCACCGAAAAACACATCGCGAAAAGTATGGATTTTCAGGCGCAGCCGGTTGACAGCCACCAACAGCGCGGCCAAGAAACCAAAACCAATGAACCAGGGATTGGCGGTAACGTGGACCAGCGAAATCCATAACGAAAAAGCCGAGGCACTGTGGCCGCTGGGAAAACCGCCGCGCAGGCGAAAACCGCTGCTGGAATTAGCTTTGATCAGAATGACCACCAGCATGATCATGATCAGGGCCAGAACAGCTATATTTCCGGCCACATGGCGGGGGATGCTGTATTGTCCCATCCAGATCCCGGCAATGTGGGGTCCCAGAATGAAAAAAGCGATGACCAGGGAACCAATGGCGCTGACCAGCACCGCCCCGGCCGCAATGTCCTTGGCCGTCCGCGCCAGTTCACTGGCTTCCCGGGTGGTCAGATCGACCGCGGCTTCCAGCGCCGAATTGAACATCTCGGCCACGATCACCAGCAGGGTGATCAGGGCGATCACGGCGAATTCGTTTTTGTTCAACCCCAAGACAAAACAGAAGAGCAGGACGGAAAAGGCGGCCAGTAGGTGAAATTTCAAATGGCGCTGGGTCTTGGCAGCCTGCAGGATGCCGTCCATGGCATTGTCAGCGGCTGCGAACCAGCGGCTAAAAATGCTGATGAAGGGCAACTGCAATAATTTTTTCATCCGCGCCTCCCTTTCTTGTCAGGGTCAAGGGCATTGTAGCACAAAATCGCCTGCCGGGCACGGCGAATTGCCAGATTGACTTTCGGCCCGCTTGCTTTTATCATGCACTTTGACAATTTGAGGTGACCATGAAAAAAATTCTCCCATTTCTGGCAATTATTCTGGTCCTGTTATCCAGCCTGCCGTTTCCCGACCATGCCTGCACCACGGCCGTCATCAGCCCCGGCGCTTCCAGTTCAGACCGGCCCCTGCTCTGGAAAAACCGCGATAGCGATTTCCTGAACAACAAGGTCATCTTCGTCAGCGAAAGTCCCTTTTCCTACCTGGCCCTGGTCAATGCTGAAGACCGTTCCGGCCGCTGGGCCTACGCCGGTTTGAATTCAGCGGGATTCGCCATTTTCAACTCCGTGGCCTACAACCTGCCCGAAAGCAGCGGCGAAATGAAGGATATGGAAGGGACCATCATGGCCGACGCCCTGCGCAAATGCTCGAGCGTGGCCGATTTCGAAAATTACATTCAGGAAAACCTTGGCCCCAGCCTGGGCAGCCTGGCCAACTTCGGAGTGTTGGACGCGCAAGGTGATGCAGTTTTGTTCGAGGTATCCAACCGCGCCTTCAAAAAATACACGGCAGCCGATTTTCCGGAAAAATATATCATTAACACCAACTTCGCCCGCAGCGGTGAAGCGGAAACCGGAGCCGGCTACCTCCGTTTCGAAAGGGCGAGCCAGCTGTTCGGCCAGATCCCTCCCGGGCAGATCTCGCCGTACCTGATCCTGGGCCGGATCAGCCGCGATACCGGGCATGCATTGGTGCAACAACCGGTATGCTCTCAGTTCAAAGCTTTTTCCGCCAAGAAACCTTTCTGGATCGCCACCCGCGACACCATCGACCGCGAATCCACTTCGGCCGCCGTGGTCGTCTGCGGCCGGAAAGCCGATCAAAAAAATTCCCTGGCCACCCTCTGGGTCATGCTGGGTGAACCCCTGTTCACCATAGCCATTCCCATGTGGGTGGAAGCGGGCGCGTCAGCCATCCCGCTGGCTCAGGGCGACAAGGCAGCCCTGTACCTGGAGTCGAAACGCCTGAAAAAAATAGGCCGTCCCCATCCTGAAAGTGACCGCCGTGAATACCTCGAGGCCACACGGCTGGACAATCGTGAGGGCACAGGCTTCCTGCCCCGCCTGCTGGAAACCGAAAAGGAAATATTCGCTTCTACCGAGGAATTTTTAAAATTTCCCCACACTCCAGCCGAACTGGCCGCCTTTCAAGAGCAAATGGCTGAAAAAGCCCTGGCCGCGCTGCGGGCAGTTCACTGAGGCGGCGGCTTTCTTTTTCGGGGGCGGCGGCGACGTTTGCTCCCAAAACCCGGGCGCTCGGGAAAGGCCTGACGGAAAAGGATTTCAAAGGACTCCCCGGCTTCGGGAGCACGGTTCTGTTCGATCAGGAAGCAAAGCCGGGAAGCCATAGCGAACTGCGGCCGGCCGCGCATGGACCAGCGCATGTTCCCGGTACGCAAAGCCCGGATCATCCTGGCGACCAGAGCCACGATATCTATGACCTGGGCGCGCAGGCCTTTGGGCAGGGCCACGGCCATTTCGGCATTCAGCAACGCCTTTTTCAGAACCGTGTGAGGATCAGACGGCGCGCCGATCAGCAGTGATTCGGCCCAGGGCCAAAAAAGGAGCGCTGCCATTTCCGTCAGGCCCAGATCATGACGCAGTGATTTTTCAAGATCGGCAATATCCAGAAGCGAGCCAACCTTTTTAATCAATAATGGATCATTTTCGAACGCTGCGCCAATGCGGCCGAGAAGGAGGCGCAGGACCCCATGCTCTCTCAAACCGCTGATAACGTTTCGAGTCTGGGGACCCAGAAGATCCTTGGAGAACTCTTCGTACAGGCGGGCCGGGGAACAACCGCAAAGCAAATGCCGCTGGGCGCTGATCTCGCGCCCGAGGTCCTCATCAATAGCAAACCCCATGCGGGCCGCGTAGCGGATTACCCGCCAGATGCGCACGGGATCTTCGCGGAAGCGTTCCCCGGCAGCGCCGATGACGCGGATGCGGCGCGAGCGCAGGTCAGCCAAACCACCGACATGATCGATAAGCGTTGCCGAAACCGGGTCGTAAAAAAGGGCGTTGACGGTGATATCGCGGCGCATGGCATCCTGGGCGGGAGTACCAAAAGCGTATTGGGGGGCAGTGCCGGCCGACAACAGATCCAATGTGTCGGGACCGGGGTCCCTGCGGAAAGTCGCCACTTCAATGATTTTGCCGCCGCGAAAATGGATGTGGGCCAAGCGAAAACGCCTCCCGATTATGAAGGCGTTGCTGAAATACTTCTTGACCTGGGCCGGGCGGGCGTTGGTGGCAATATCGAAATCCTTGGGCTCTTTTCCCAGCAACATGTCGCGCACCGCGCCGCCGGTCAGATACGCGGTAAAACCCAGGCGGTTGAGTCGAAAAAGTATCTTGAGGGCGTCCGGATCGATATTCCGTCGCGAGATCGTGTGCCCGGACCTGCTCAGGACGATCGCTTCAGCCGGCTCGGCCGGAGTGGATTTAATTTCAGCCATGGCCAGAGACTAAAAAACAATGAGGCTGGCGTAGCCGACCACTTCGTCCATTTCTCCCGTCACTTCTCCGGAATGGGTATAGCAGACCAGTTCGGCCCTGGAGGCTCCGGCTGCGCAAGCGGCGCTGAGCATGATCACAGCCGGCGCCACTCCACACATGGAAATGCGGTTGTCCGAAACGGTGTGGTACAATCCTTTGGCGTCGAGCTGCAGCATTTTTTCGATGGCTTTGAAATCAAGCTCCCTGGCTTGGGCCGCCGTAACATAATGGCTCATGTCGCTGGAGGCGACCATCATCAGGTTGCGGTTTTCTTTTAAAAAAGCGGCGATTTCCTGACCGGCCGCCAGCAAGTCCTCAAGCCGGGAGGCGGCGACAACAATGGGCAAGATGCGCGATCCGGGACTGGCAAACTGGATGAACGGCACCTGCACTTCCAGTGAGTGTTCCAGGCGGCCGGCTTCACTGTCCAGCTGGAACAGGCCGGAAGCGCCCAGCAGGCGCGAGCGCAGTTCGGAATTGACTTCAACATTTCCCAGGGGCGTTTCCCAATAATCATTGCCGTCCACTGCCAGGCCCGGCCCGGCGCCGCGGTGGCTGACACCCAGGATGATGACGGTTTCGGTCAATACCACGCGGCCGTAGCCCTGGCCGGCGCAAGCACCCGAGTACATATAACCGGCATGGGGAGCAAGCAGGCCCAGGACTTTTTGCCGGTTTTCAGCGGGCCGGACCATTTGCTGCAAATCTGTTTCCAGGATTTTTTTATCGGACTGATAAAACTTTCCACTTCCAGCCCAGGCGGTCTTGCGAAACATCATGCCATCCTCCTGCCTTTATTCAACAATGATCTGCCGGTTCTGCACCACGAGCTTCCCCGCCTTGAACACAGTATGCACCGGATTGATGCCCAGGTGGTAGGCCAGATACTGATAATCGGGGATATCCAGAAGCAGCAGATCCAATTTCTTGCCCAGGGCCAGTGAACCAACCTGATGCTGCCGGTCGATGGCATAGGCCGCATTGATAGTGACAGCATTCAAGGCCTGTTCAATGGTCAGTCCCATTTGGAATACCGCCAAATGGAAAATCAGCAGTTGCGAGGAGATCATGGAGCTCCCGGGATTGAAATCCGTTCCCAGGGCCACTATGCCATCCGCAGCCAGAATTTTCTGTGCCGGGGCATAGCGTCCGAGTTTGAGAAAAAAGGAAACCCCGGGCAGCAGCACGCAGGCCGTCTTGGAAGCGGCAATTTTTGCGATTTCCTCATCACTGATGGCGATCAGATGCTCGGCGGAAACCGCACTGAGCCGGGCGGCCAATTCGGCGGCACCATTGGAAGTGAATTCGTCGGCATGCATCTTGATCTTGAAGCCCCGGGCCGCGGCCTGGCTCAAGTAATATTCCGCTTCGTCATAGGAAAAATAACCGTCTTCGCAAAAAATATCCACGAAGTCGGCCAACTGTTTTTCCTGCACCTTGGGCAGGATATCGCCAAGCAGGAGATCGAGAAAATCCCTGTTTTTCCCCCGGAAAGCATCCGGGATCTCATGGGCACCCATGAAGGTGGGAACAATGGTCACTGGATGCTGCTCGGCCACGATTCGCAATGCCTGCAATTGTTTCAATTCGGTCTCCAGGTCCAGGCCGTAACCGCTTTTGGCTTCCAGGGTCGTCGTGCCGCAAAGCAGCATCTGGTCAAGACGTTGCCGGCAAACCGCAATCAGGTCTTCAAGGCTGATGGCCCTGGTTTTGGCAACCGTCCCCTTGATGCCGCCGCCGCGGTTGGCGATCTCCTGATAGCTGACACCCTGCAGCTTCAAACTGAACTCATCCTGGCGCGTGCCGGCGAAGGGAAGATGGGTGTGGGGATCCACTAACCCGGGCAATGCTACATAGGCACCGGCATCCAATTCCAAACCTCCCGGTTCCAGCTGGCATTGACTGCGACAATCGGCTTCAGAGCCGATGAAGTTGATCATCCCCTGTCGAGCCCCGATGCAAACATTTTCCTGAATGCGCAGGGAGCCGGACTCCTGGCCGCGCGCCACGCGGTCGGAGCCGGGATTGACCAGTTGACTGATATTGCGGATGATCGCATCGACGGCAGTCATGATTTTTTCCCCTGAGTAAAATAACCTGAATTCATGGAACCATTGTAAGGGATATTTTGGCGGATTTCAACAAAACAGATCATTGCCTTCAACTGTCCGCAATCTCCGCTAATTGTCATTTATTTCAATTGCCGCAAAAAAAAACGGAGGGAACCTGCTTATTTTTTCTTGATCGGGTTCAACCTCTGAAAAGTAGGAATATCCAGCGGGTCAGCGAAGTTATCCGGCCCGTGGGTCATGTTGGGCATATTGCCGTCATTGACGTAATTGCGCAGGTCAGCCCCGGCGTAGCGGAGCTACCTTCCTTGAAGCCGGTGGCATAGTCTGCCAAGCCATTGATCATGAAGACAACGGTCCAGGTGATATCTTGCGGATAGATTAGCCTTGAATTGGTTTATCGGGTTCGAGTTGAAGCAGGAATTCATCACAAGGGAGACAGAGCACACCATGGCGTAAGAGCCGTTCCCTGCCCCGGTAAAGGAACAGCGCTCGGCTTTCGGGAAAATCCTCACTGAACAGTCTTAGCGGCCTTAGGTCCCTGTCGTTGACCTTGGCGGAGTTCTTGACCTCGAGCGCCCAGAAACCGGCCTCCCCGTAAACCACGAAATCCACTTCCACGCCTGAGCGCGTCCGCCAGAAGCAGAGCTGGTTTTTGCCGGCCGAATAAGCGGCCCAGGCGCGAAGATGCTGTGCCACCAGACCTTCCAGAGCGCCACCTATGATCTCCTGCGGTTGATCCAGCGGACCCCGCGGCCGCAGGGATTGAAATACCCCGGCATCGAACAGATAGAACTTGGGGTGTTCGCTCAATTGCCTTTTCGCTTTTCGGGAAAAAACCGGTAACTTGAAAGCTAGCAGCAGATCCTCGAGGACCGCTATATAACCCTCGACTGTTTTGCGCTCAATTTCACAGTCCCTGGCGATATTACTGATGTTGAGCAAGGAGGCATGCGAAAAACTAATCACCTCCAAAAAACGGGCAAAGGCGCCGATGTTGCGCACCAGACCCTCCATCTGCACTTCTTCTTTGAGGTAGAGAGCCGTATAGCTTTTAAGCGCTTCTTCAGGGTTTTTTGAACCACGGATAACCGGCAGTAATCCGGTTTTTAGAGCTTCATCCAGGTGGAAGCCGGCACCTAGTTCAGCGGCCATGAATGGATGCATGGTTTTCAAAGCCGCACGGCCAGCCAGCAGGTCAACACCGGAGCGCTTCAGCTTGCGGGCGCTCGACCCGGTCAGGATGAACTGCCGTTCGCGATTTTCCTCGATCAGCCGGTGCACCACGTCAAGGATTTCGGGAACTTTTTGCACTTCGTCGATCAGGATCGTCGCCGATTTTGTCTGGGCGCGGACCAGGTCAAGCAGGGTTTCGGGCCGGGCCGCGAAACGGCGGAACACGTCGGGTTCCAAGAGATTGACGGCCAGTGCGTTTTTAAAGACCATTTCAATCCAGGTCGATTTCCCCGTTCCTCTGGGGCCGAACAGGAAAAAACTCTCCTGTGTTTTTTTTAAAACCCGGTTAATCGTTTCCATTTTGCGCCTCAATATGGAGATGATATACCCAATATTAATAAAATGTCAAGCAATTCTTTAACAAGGTTAACCCGCATTTCTCACGGATATTGTCGCGAAATTGTGCAGATGGGTATGGATACAAGGAAGGCGACCGAGGAGACCGAAGACGTACTGTTGGTACGATGGAGGTATCCGACCGAGCCTGACGCCGTAGACATGCCCATATCCGCAATTGCAGCAAATATTTGTGAGAAATGCTGGTTAACACTAGGTTTTTTAGAAGACTCCGGGCTCGCGGCTCAACAATGAACTTTGAGTCTTGGAGGAAGCAAGAATAATCTGGGTGACGATGCTCCTTTTCGTCGGAGAGATTTATTTTTTCTTGATCGGGTTCAACCTCTGAAAAGTAGGAATATCCAGCGGATCATCGAAGTTATCCGGCCCGTGGGTCATGTTGGGCATATTGCCGTCATTGACGTAATTGCGCAGGTCAGCCCCGCCACTGCCCGCCCGGTTCGAACCGAGAAACAGCTGCCCTGGAGTGGGCTGGCGATACGCCGGTTCAATGGGAACAAAATTGGGCTGCGGGGTCTTGACCCGCCCCTGCGCATCGGAGCGGCTTTCCTTGAAGCCGGTGGCGATCACGGTCACACGCAGGGTGTCGCCGGCGTTATCGTCTTCGATCACGCCGAATTTAATGGTGGCGTCGGCATCGGCGTTCTTGGTGATCAGTTCGGATATTTTTTCGATCTCGCCCATGGTGAGCGTGGAAGAAGCGGTTATATTGTAAAGGACGCCGGTGGCACCATTAATGGACAGGTTGTCCAGCAGCGGTGAATTCAAGGCCCGGTTGGCGGCCTCTTCGGCCCGGTTATCGCCCTTGGCTTCGCCACTGCCCATCAGGGTGATGCCCTTGCCGACCATGGTGGCCTTGACATCGGCGAAATCGACGTTCTGGACGCCGGTTGAGGAAATGATATCGGAAATGCCGCGCACGGCCTGCAACAAGACTTCGTCCGCTTTTTTATAGGCGTTCTTGTAGGTGAGGTTGGGATCACCCAGATCCAGCAGTTTCTGGTTGGGGATGACGATGATGGCATCCACATTCTCTTTCAGCTTGCGAATCCCGTCCTCGGCCACGCGCATCCTCTTTTCCTTTTCAAAATGAAAGGGCTTGCTGACCACGGCCACGGTCAAAATTCCCATGGTGGACGCATGATTGGCGATGACATGCGAAGCGCCGGTGCCGGTGCCGCCTCCCATACCGGCGGTGATGAACACCATGTGGGCGCCCTCCAGGACCTCAATGATCTGGCCGGTATCGTCCAGGGCCGCCTGTTCCCCGATATCGGGGTTGGATCCCGCTCCCAGCCCTTTGGTTATCTTATCGCCGATCTGCAGCCTTAAAGCCGGTGGCATGATGGTCGACAAAACCTGCATATCGGTGTTCACGGCCACGAACTCAACCCCTTTCAGATCTTCTTCGATCATGCGGTTGACCGCGTTGCCTCCGGCTCCGCCCACGCCGATAACCTTCAGCACTGCTCCACGCTTTTTTTCGCGACCATACAGGATTTTGATATCATCGTCCATTTTAGCCTCCTATACTCCAAAATAATCCTTTAATTTTTGCATGATATTTTTCGGCTTGTTGCGAATGAAACCCTTGTCCTTCATATCAGCGAAACCATACTTGATCAAGCCCACGGCCGTGGCGAAATCGGGAGTGTTGACCTTGTCGATCAACCCTCCTACTCCGTAGGGGGAGCCGATGCGCACCGGAATCGAGAAAATTCCATCGGCTACATCCAGGATCCCATCCAGAAGGGCGGTGCCGCCGCTGATCACCACGCCGGCGTTGATCGAATTCTGCAGGCCTTCTTTTTCGATCTCCATCTTGACCATCTCGAATATTTCATAGGCCCGCGGCTTCAGGATGTTCATCAGGATGGAGGTGGAGATCTGCCGCGGCTTCTTGCCGCTGACTGAAGGAACTTCGATGGTTTCATCCTTCAGGTTGGGGTCCATGGCGCAGCCGTAGCGGCGCTTGATCTTTTCAGCGCGGTCGATGGCGGTACGGATGCCGATCGACAGGTCATTGGTGAAGTTGTCACCGCCATAAGGGATGGTCCCCGAATAATTGATGGCCCCCTTTTCAAAAACCGCGATATCGGTGGTGCCGCCGCCGATATCGATGGAAAGCACTCCGAGTTCCTTTTCATCGGGGGTCAGCACCGCTTCGGCCGAGGCGATATGCGAAAGCACCGTGCCCAGAACATTGACCTTGGCCTTTTTCAGGCACAAAAGCAGGTTTTTGGTGGCCGTGAGCGAACCGGTGATGATGTGGATATAGACATCGAGATTAGTGCCGACCATGCCCACGGGGTTTTTGATCCCGTCCTGGGAATCAACAATGTATTCCTGGGGCAGCACATGCAGCACCGAGCGGTCGGCCGGCAGCATGATGGCGCTGGCGTGGGTGATGGCCCGTTCCAGGTCTTCGCGGCTGATCTCCTTGCTGCGTCCGGTAATGTTGATGCTGCCCTTGGCGTTGATGCTCTGAATGTGCTTGCCGGAAATATTGACGTAAGCCGATTCGATCATTACCCCGGCCGTCAGTTCGGCATCCTTGATCGATTTTTTAATATCCTCTACCGTACTCTCCATGTTGACGATGGCTCCTTTGCGCAAGCCGCGGGACTCGACCACCCCGTAGCCGATGATCTCCACATCCTCCTTTTCCCCATCTGATTTGATCTGCGCGATCAGCGTGCAGATCTTCTTGGTGCCGATATCGATACCGACCAGATAATTGCTCTTCATGAATTCCCCCGTTGTTCATCCAGATATTCGAAATAAATGCGCCCGGCGATGCGCAGGTCCACACAGCGGATGGCCGCAATGTTCAGCGTTAAGCGTCTTTTAATCTTGAAATAACGGTTGATCTTGTGCACGAAATCATTTTCTCCGGGATAGAATATTTCAGGCACATCACGCAATTTCACTTCCATGCCATAGGGTTCGTTGTAGGCCACATATTCGATCTTGTCCCGCAGCGGCTGCAATTCGCGCGAAAAAACTGCTACCGCGCTTACTGCCATATTGCCGCCGCGCACAGGGATAAGACCGAAGGGCATTTGCCGCTGTGCGCTCAAATCCACGCCATCTGCATCAAGCAGCCGGTACATGCCGTCGGCATAATGCTGATAAAAAGGCCGGCGCAGGCGAAAAAGGATCTCCACCGTGTCGGGCAGAATGCGGCGGATGGAGGCATTCTCGATTTCCGGGACTTGCAGCAGTTGGGCATGCAGGTCCTCGAGATCCAGGGTCAGGATGTTGCCGCCGAAACGCCGCAATATCCCGGCGATCCGTTCCTTGGCAAAAACCGGCTGGTTGCGCAGGCGAAAGGAATGCACCTGCAGGGCATCGCAGGTGAGCAGGAAGTTCGCCGCCTTATAAACCGTCAAAACGGCCAGCAGCGCTATGGAGAGCAGCAAAAGGACATGAACCGTCCGCACCTGGATGAAATGTATTTTCTTTTCGCGCGCCACAGTCAGGTTGTTGTTTTTGCGGAAAAATTCGGCTTCGAATTTCAGGGAGCCGCCCATACTGTTTTTCATTTCTGCAAAGCCTCCATTTCCGCGGCAAAGTCGTGAGCCATCCGGGTGAGGTTCCCGGCTGAAAGAAAAACCACGCCATCGCCGTCCTGCAGCCGGTCTTTCAGAAATTCGCCGATCTGGGCAAATGTTTCCAAATAGTAAACATTTTCCTGGCCGCTTTTCCTGATATTTTCGGCCAGGGTCTGGCCGCTCACACCGGCGATCTCATTTTGATTGGCAGCGTAAAGTTTGGCAATGACCAGCAGGTCCGCTTTTCTGAAAGCCTTGGTGAATTGTTTCATCAGAATGTGCAGGCGGGTGAAGCGATGGGGCTGGAATACGGCAATTACCCGGCGACAGCTGCTGACGCGCATGGTCTGCAGGGTGGCCCTGATCTCACTGGGATGGTGGGCGTAATCGTCAATGACCAGGAGCGCCGGACTGGAATACAACAACTGGAAACGACGTTCGGGCAGGGTGAATTTCTCGAGGCTGGCCTTGATGGTTTCCATGTCAATGCCAACTTCCAGAGCGGCGCCGATGGAGGCCAGTGAATTGGCCACGTTGTGCCGGCCGCCGACATTCAATTGCACGAGCCCCCGGCTGCGCCCCTGCATGAGCAGTTCGTAGCTGCAGGCGAAGCCAGTTGTTTTGACTTTCACCGCTTGCAGGTCGGCCGGCGTTTTGAAGCCGTAAGTGACGATCTTTTTGCGGATCAGGGGCATGATCTTTTTGATATTGGGGCAGTCACTGTTCAGTATCAGGGCTCCGTAAAAGGGGACCTTGTCGGCGAATTGACGGAAGGCCTGGACAAGGTTTTTCATCCTGCCATAGAATTCCAGATGGTCGTTTTCAATATTGGTCACCACGGCAATTGTGGGAAAGAGTTTCAGAAAACTGCCGTCCGATTCATCGGCTTCGGCAACCAGGTAGCGTGAAGATCCCAGTTTGGCGCTGCGGCCTTCCACTTTCAACCGGCCGCCGACCACATAAGTAGGATCGAGATGGGCCTGGGTCAGGATGGCGGCGATCATGGACGTGGTCGTGGTTTTGCCATGTGTGCCGGCCACGGCCAGGGCAAACTTCATGCGCATCAGCTCGGCCAGCATTTCCGCCCGCGGAATTACCGGCAGTTTATTTTTCAGGGCTTCAAGAACTTCAACGTTATTCTCAGTTATGGCACTGGAATAAACCAGGGCTTCCGCGCCGCTGATGTTTTCGGTGGCGTGGCCGATAGCGACGCGAATGCCTTGCGCCTGCAAGCGGCGCACCGTGTCATTTTCGGAAATATCGGAGCCGCTGATCTGAAATCCCATGTTGTGCAGTACTTGAGCAATCCCTGACATGCCCGAGCCGCCGATTCCGGTAAAGTGAATTTTCTTGATCCGGCTTGTTTCAATCATTGACGAACACCACTTTGCGCTGCCGCGATACATTGAGAATGATGCCGGTTATCATCAGGCTGCTCAGCAGGGACGTACCTCCCGAGGAAATGAACGGCAGGGGAATGCCCTTGGTGGGGAAAAGGCCTACAGCAACCGAAATGTTGATCATGGACTGAAAAACAATAAGAAATACCAGGCCGGTCACCAGCAGGTAGGTATGGGGAGTGTCCGATTGCCTGGCGATGACCATGCCGCGCAGGTAATAAAGCACAAACAAAGCAATAACCGCCAGCGCCCCTAAAAAACCCATTTCCTCGGCGATGATGGCAAAGATGAAATCCGAATATGCGTAAGGCAGGTAGAAAAGTTTCTGAGTGGAATTGCCAATCCCCTGGCCGAAAAGTCCTCCCGAACCGATAGCGTATGTCGACTGCATGGCTTGAAATCCATGCGTGGCCGCATAACTTTCCGGATTTAAAAAACTATTGAAGCGCTCCTGGCGCATGGGACTGCTCTGGACCAGCAGCGCCAACAGCAGGATCAGCAGCATGAAGAAAACCGCGAAATATTTCAAACGCAAACCGGCCACGAACAGCATCACCAAAGTGATGGCGCCAATGAGCACAAAATTACCGAAATCCGGCTCTTTGAGGATCAATCCTTCCATAAAGATCACCGGCAACAGGATCAGACCCAACTGCCTGATATTGTTGATATCGGTTTCCTTGCGGCTCAGCATCATGGCCAGATAGAGCACCAGAGCTATCTTGGCGAATTCAGATGGTTGGATCGACATGCCGCCGAAACGGATCCAGCGGCTGGTATTGTTGATCTTTTGAAAAAAGAAAACCAATGACAGGCCGGTAAAGGCCAGGGCCATAATGGCCATGATCAATCGCTGGTTCAAATAAAACGGTGTTTTGAACAGGATCAGGAATACAAAAACCAGCAGCCCTAAAAGCAGGAAAACCAGCTGCTTGTTGAAAAAATGAAAACTGTCGCCGAATTTTTCCCGGGCGATGACCGGAGTGGTGCTGAATATCATCAGAAAGCCGATGGCGATCAGCAGCAGAGAAACGGTCAGCAAGGTTCTGTCGATGCCGCTGGCTTTAACCATTTTCCCCTGCCTGCAGCTGCAGCCGCAGCACTTCCTGCTTGAAAACATCACCACGATGCTCAAAATTGTTGAACATGTCGAAACTGGCGCAGGCCGGGGCCAGCAGCACCACGCCGCCGCCATGCTTCAGCAGCCCGTACCCTTTTGCCACCGCCTCTTCCAGGTCGCCGACATCGGCCAGCAGTCCCTCCAGTCCGGACAACTGCGCGCGAAGCAAGGGAGCCGCCTGGCCAATAAGCAGGACCTGTCGTGCCTTTTCGCGCAGCGGCCGCTCGAGCACGGAGAAATCGGAACCCTTGTCTTTTCCGCCCAAAATAACGACCAGGTTGCCAGAGATGCTGTTGATGGACTTCAGCGCCGCATCCACGTTGGTGGCTTTTGAATCGTTGATGAACTCTACCAGGCCGACTTTTCCGACCTCTTCCATGCGGTGCGGCAAACCCCGGAAGCCGGTCCAGCCCGCTTCGATCTCGGCAGCAGTCAGGCCGACTTCCCGGCAGGCCAGAGCCGCGGCCATGCTGTTTTCCAAATTGTGTATGCCACGCAGGGGATTGTCGCGCAGGGATATCGCTTCCTCGGCTTTTCCCAGGTTCAGGATCAGGTCATGGCTCTTGATATACGCCCCCCGGGCCTGGGCGCGGCTGGAGGAAAACCAATACGCTTTTCCCCGGCCCATTTTGCCGCAGTCTCGCAGCAAGGGGTCATCGGCATTTAGTACCATGCAATCGCTGCGCTTTTGATTTTCAAACAATTTGAATTTGGCCGTCATGTAGTCAAGCATCGAGGCATAACGGTCCATATGATCGGGGGTGATGTTGAGCAGCACGGCCACCCTGGGCCTGAAGCGGACAGTTTCTTCGAGTTGAAAGCTTGACAGTTCCAGCACCACCAGGGAATCGTCGGCGATGGCGGCAATCTCGGCGATAAAAGGCACACCGATATTGCCGGCCAGATGGCTTTTACGACTGCTGGCTACCAGCAGGTGCTGGATCAGGCTGACCGTTGTGGACTTGCCATTGCTGCCGCTGACGGCGATGATGCGGGCCTTAACCTGGCGGAAAGCGTATTCGATCTCCGAGATCACTTCTGCGCCGCCACGGCGCAAAACATCGAAACGGGGATTGCGGCCGTCAAAACCCGGGCTCATAATAATCAGCCGGCAGTGAGCGAGTTCAGAGAATTGACCGGCCCCGGTCAGGAAACGCACTCCGCGCCGAATAAAATGTTCCTGGCGGTCTTTATCGCTGATTTCGCCGTCATTGAACAGGATCAGGGACGGGCGCGGTTCTTTGGCCAGCAGGAATTCCAGCACGGCCTGCCCCGTTTTTCCGAAACCAAGCACGGCTACCGGTTTCCTATTCATGGGCGAACTCCGCGATGGCCTTTTCCAGGGCTATGCCCCGGGAACCCTTAAACAAAACCACAACTTGCGCTTGGCTGGTTAAGGCGCCGCGCAAATAGCTGCCGGCCTCTGCTGCGGCGGCGAAGCATTTAATCCGCGCGGCCGGATAGCCGGCCTTTTTAGCCCCGGCGGCGATTTTTTCGGCCCGCCGGCCCACGGTCAACAGCAGGCCAAAATGCAGCCCGGAAAAATAGCGGCCGAGTTCATGGTGAAAATCAAGCTCCTTTTCGCCAAGCTCAAGCATATCCCCCAGGACAGCCGCTTTTTTCTGCTTGTATTCCCGGTCCACCCAATACAGTGTCCTTTTGAGGGCTTCCGGGTTGGAATTGTAGGTTTCGTCGATGATCGTGAACCTGCCAAAGCGACGGATCTGGCCGCGGCCGGCGAGCGGCTGCAACCGGGACACGGCTTCCTGGATCTCGAAATTCTTCATCCCCAAACGCTGGGCCACCAGGATGGCGGCAAAGAGATTCTCAGCATGAAGACGGTTCACCAGCGGCGCCACAAATTCCTCTGTGATGCCGAAAAAATCTATATGCAGACGGCTGCAGCCGTTCTCCCGGATCACTTTTTTCAGCACAATCTGATTGCTCCCGGCCCGGCTGCCGAAAAAAATCCGCAGGCCTTTGCCGCCGCAAGCGGTCCGGCGCAGCAACGGCGCATCACCGTTAACAAAGGCGCAGCTGTCGGCAGCCAGGTGGTTGAGAATCTCGCATTTGGCGCGGGCGGCATTGGCCAGAGATTTAAGAAACTCCAGGTGCACAGGAAAGACATTAAGCAGCACGGCGACATCGGGCTTCAATATGCCGGCCAGCCTGTCGATCTCACCGATCCCCGGATCGCTCATGGCCAATTCGAAGACGGCCGCTTGCTCGCGGCCGCTCATCTGCAAAAGCGAAAAAGGCAGGCCGATCCAATTGTTCCAGTTTTGCGGCGAACGGAAGCAGCGATATTTTTGGGACAGGATTTGAAAAATGAATTCCTTGGTCGTGGTCTTGCCTGCGCTGCCGGTGATGCCGATGTACTTAAGAGAACGATATTTTTCCCTGACGTGGGCGGCCAGTTGCTGAGCCGCCCGCAGCGGATCATCCACGCGGATCAGCGGCAGGTTCAATTTTCCGGCGCTGAAATCTTTTCTGACCACGGCTCCGGCGCCGGGAATGGCAGCCAGATCCTTGACGTGATCGTGTCCGTCGGCTTTGGGAGTGCGCATGGCAAAAAACAGCGCATTGGCCTTCATGGCCCGGGTGTCGAACTGAAAAGCCTTGAATGAGCGCCCCCGCGAGGCCCGGCTCACGGTGCCGGAAACTGCGGCGGCAATCTCAGCTATTTCCAGTTCAGGCATGACTTGCTCCCATTTTTTCACGCACCACTTCAAAATCATCAAAATGAACGGTGCGCTCCCTGAATATCTGGTAATCCTCATGCCCTTTGCCGGCGATCAGGACCACGTCTCCCTTTGCGGCCATATCCAAGGCTTTTTCAATGGCTGTCCGGCGGTCGCTCTCTGTGCTGAAACTGGTGAAGCCGGCGGCGAAGCCGGACACGATATCCGCGATAATGGCCTGAGGATCCTCCTGGCGTGGATTGTCGCTGGTCACCACAACCCAATCGGCGTAGCGGCCAGCCACCTGCGCCATGCGCGGTCTTTTCGTCTTGTCCCGGGAGCCGCCCGCCCCGAAAACCAGGATCAGTCGCCCCCGGGTGATCTCGCGGAACGACTTCAGAAGATTTTCCAAGGCGTCATCGCTATGGGCATAATCCACCACCACCACAAAATCACCGGCATGGGCGATGTTAACCCTGCCCTTGACCGGAGCGAACGCTGCCAGGGCGGTACTGATCTTTTCCACAGCCACGCCCTTGACCAGGGCCGAACCCACTGCCGCCAGAATATTGATCAGGTTGAAGCGTCCCAACAGCCGACTTTGGATATCGATTTTGCCGCGCGGTGTCTGCAGCACAGCCTTGACTCCCTCCAGGGAAAACGCGTATTTCAGCGGCCGGATATCGGCCTGTTCGGAAAAACCGAAAGTGAGATAGCGGCAGTTCAACTCGCGGATGATGCGCGCACCACTGGCATCATCACAGTTGATGATCGCCCAGTGTTCACTGCCGAGTCTTTTAAAGAGAGAAAGCTTGGCGTCAAAATAGTTTTCCAAGGTTTGGTGAAAATCGAGGTGATCACCGGAAAATGAAGTGAAAACCGCCTGAGCGAAAGAAACATCATCCACTCGTCCCAGGCTGAGTGCGACCGAGGAAACCTCCATGACCAGATTTACGCAGTCGGCCTTGACCGCCTTGGCCATGAAATCGAAAAGCTCCGGAGCTTCGGGAGTGGTCAATTTCGTCCCCTGGTCGAAACCAGGAAAATTCATGCCCAGGGTGCCTATGGCCGCGGTTTTGGCTTCGCTGTTGAGCAGGGCTTGAATCAAGCTCATGGTTGTGGTTTTGCCGTTGGTGCCGGTGACCCCGATCGCCTGCAATTGCCGGGAGGGATCGTCAAAGAAACGATTGGCAATCGCGCTCAGAGCCCGGCGGTCATTTTTTACCTGCACCCATGTAACCTGGAGGTGATTCTGAGGAGGCGGGTGAACCGAGACAATGGCGCCGGCTCCGTTGCCGATGGCTTCGGAAACATAAGCGAACCCGTCTTTAACGAAGCCCCTGATGGAGACATAGCAATTATTTTTCCTGATTTTCCGTGAATCAAATTCAATGCCGCTAACGGGTACATGGAGATCGCCGCGCCAGGCCAGGGATTCCTGTTTGCCAAGCAAGTCATCCAGGTACTTCATATGCGGATCTCGTTTTCGCCAGGAATATCGGGAAAAAGCTTTAAATAAAGCATGATCTTTTCAGCGATGGCCTTGAAAACCGGCGCCGCCACATCGCCGCCAAAATGCAGGTCCTGGGGCTCATCGATCATCACGAACACGGTCACCTGGGGATCGTGGGCCGGGAAAAACCCGCCGAAGGAAGCAACATAACTTCGCGTGTATTGTCCCCTTTTGACCTTATGGGCTGTCCCAGTCTTACCGGCAATCTCCAGGCCTGCGATCCCGGCTTTTTTGCCGGTGCCGCGGCTGACCGCGGCTGTCAGGATTTCCGTCAGCCGCCGCTGGTTGGCGGCCGACAGCACTCGCACCTGGCTGTGGCCGGGAGTATCATCCATGATGATGTTCGGCCGAATGAAAAAACCGCCCGAGGCCAGCACATTGAAAGCGACCGCCATTTGCAACGGCGTCACAGAAATTTCATAGCCGTGAGAAAGGAAAGCCAGAGAAACGCCGCTCCATTTTGCCAAAGGATTTAAAATTCCGTTTTCTTCAGCCGGCAGCATGATGCCGTTGCGGTGACCAAATCCAAATTTTTGAATAGCCTGAAAATATTTTTCTTCTCCCAACCGTTGACCGATGCAGGCAGCGCCGATATTGCTGGATTGAATAAAAATATCCTCAAAAGACAGACGATCATAGGGATGAACATCGGTGATTTGCCTATCCCTGACTGTATAAACACCGTTATGGCAATTAAACATTTCCCCAGGTGAACAGACCCGGTTTTCAAGAGCGGCCGCGGCCAACACGATTTTAAAAGTCGAACCTGGATCGTAAAGAAAGGAGATCGCCTTGTTTTTCAGGACCGGCAGCGGCGTGCACCAAATGTTTTCCGGACAATAATCCGGGTTGCTGGCCATGGCCAGAACCTGGCCGTCACGGCTGTTCAGCACAATGACCGCCCCGCCTGCCGCCCGATATTTATCGACCGCGGCAGCCAATTCCCTTTCCACGAAAAACTGCAGGGCTGCATCAATGCTCAGGTGAATGTCCCTGCCCGTGACCGGCTGCTCCATATACTTGAACTGGAAAATTTTTTTGCGGGCGTCGATCAGGACTTTCAGTTTACCGCCGCGGCCCTTGATCTCGGCATCCAGGCTGGTTTCAATACCGCCCAGGGCTTGCTCGTCGATGCCCACACCTCCAAGAATGTGCGAGGCGATCTTCTTTTGCGGATACACCCGCCGGTATTCATCGATAAAATCTATGGTACCTGCTGTATCGTTGCTTGAAGCCAGCGCCTTGACCTGCACGTATTCTTCATCGGTCAATTTACGCTTGACCCAGATGAATTTTTCGCCGCGGCGGATGCGCTTGACGATATTCATTTTCTGGGAACGGTTCAAGGTGAGCAGATCGCAGATTTTTTTATATACAGCCAGGGAAAGCTCATTATCCTTGTTGCTGATGAAAGCCGACTTAGATAGAAGCGAAATGGCCAGGATCTCGCCGTTGCGGTCAGAAATGGTGCCGCGCTTGGAATGAAGTTCCTCGACCCGGTTGATCTGGGCCTTGACCTTGGCCATGTAGGTGGTGTAGTCGAGTACCTGCATGTTGAATAGCTTGAAGGCGATCATAAAAATCCAGATGAAAAAAAATATGGAAAGGACGAAGAAGCGCTTTTTGCCCTGGCGATTGCTATTCATTGTCATCTTCAATAACCTTGATGATCTGGCCGGCTTCAGGATACTGGTAGCCCAGTTTTTCCACCACGATCTTCTCCATGCGTTCCAGATTGAGCAGCTCCGCTCTCCGTGCCTGCAGGGAATCGATCTCCAGACGCAGCGTTTTTTCCGCCAGCAGCAGCTCGTGCTGCCGGTAACCCAGGTCCACGTTTTTAAGATTCAGGCTGGAATAAATGAACAGCACAAGAAAAATGAAAAACGCCAGGATAGCCAGGCGAAAATCAGCCAACGATCTGCCTTTTCTGTTCATGCCACTTGCAAAGCCCTCAACTTCGCAGAACGTGAGGCCAGATTTTCGGCCACTTCGGCACGGCTGGGGAAGGCGGGAAAAGGTCTGAGCAACTCGACCTGCTGCAAGCGCTGCAATTGCTGAAAAGCCCGTTTGACCAGGCGGTCTTCCAACGAATGGTAAGTGATGAATACAACACGGCTTCCGCTGCGCAGGTGCTGGGGAATTTTTGCGAGCCAGGAGGCGATGCCATCGAGCTCATTGTTGACAAAGATGCGCAGGGCCTGGAAAACTTTGGCCGCCGGATGTCCCAGTCCCGGACGCGGCCGCCAGTGGTTGATATCCTCAATCAACCGCCGCAGCTGCACCGTCGATCGCCAGGGAGTGAAAAGCCTTTTTTCAATGATGGCTTTGGACAGACGTTTGGCGTTGGACACTTCGCCATAACTGCTGAAAATATCAGCCAGCTTGTCCTCGGAAAAGGAGTTGAGTATTTCGGCGGCGGTCAGGCTGGAATTGAGATCTTTGCGCATATCCAGAGGCCCATCCAGGGTATGAGAAAAACCGCGCTGGTCATTTTTCAATTGAACTGTAGAAATGCCCGGATCCACCAGGATTCCCGAGACGGCCAGGCGCCGGCAATCAAAATCTTCAAAAAGGCTGATGAAGGTGCCCGGATGAAAGCTCACCCGCTTGCCGAAGCCTTGCAAATTTTCCCTGGCCAGGGCAAGACTTTCACTATCCTGGTCGATGGCGATCACGCTAGCTTCAGGGAAAGCGCTGAGAATATGATGACTGTGGCCGCCGCCGCCCACCGTGCAGTCCACAAAAGTTTTTTTCCCGGTGGCTTGGAATATTTCCAGGACCTCTTTATTCATGACGGGGTAATGAAGAAAATTCATTGAGCATCCTCGACACCTTGTGCATTTTTTCATCGCCGAACTGACCGCCCATGTACCGCGCCTCAAAAACCTCCTTGTTCCAGATCACCATATAATCAATCTTGCCCAGGATCAGCAGGCTGTTTTCCAGTTTGCTGCCGGCCCGGAGATCGGGCGGGATCAGGATGCGGCCCTTGGAATCGATCTCGGTTTCCGTGCCCCAGAAACTGCTGCGACTGACGAATTCCTCGAGATCGGGATCGCGCATGGGAATGGCGGCGATCTTCTTTTCGATCTCCTGCCAGACCATCATGGGATAAAACAGAATATGGTCGCCGTTGACCGAAGTCAGGTAGACCTCTCTGCCAAAATCTTTTTCCAGGACGGAGAGGTACTTCGCGGGTATTTTAACCCGGCCTCGGTCATCGATTTTCGCGATGTAACTGCCCCTGAATCGTTCTTTCATCCCATTTTGTCCCATTTTCTCCCACATAATAATATATATAATAACTAATTGTCAAGAAATTTTTTTATAAAAATTTTTTAAAACCATCTTGACACGCTACATTTAGCGCTTTATAATCCGGTATCAACTACATTTATAGGCCAAGGAGAGTTTTATGGAAAATTTCACGGAAAACGCACTTAAAATATTAAAGGCCCGTTACTTCAAAAAAGACGAAAAAGGAACGCTGCTTGAAACCAAGCCCTCGGAATTGTTTTGCCGCGTTTCCCGCTTTATCGCCAAAGCTGAAAAAAATGAGGCCGACAGAAAATTCTGGGAAGAAAAATTTTTCCAGGCTATGATGCAAAAGGATTTCATGCCCAACTCTCCGACTCTGACCGGCGCGGAAAGGCAGATGTGTCTTTCCGCCTGTTTTGTCTTGCCCATCGAGGACTCGCTGGATGGAATTTTTGAAACAGTAAAGAACGCGGCCCTGGTCCACAAAGAGGGTGGTGGTACGGGTTTCGATTTTTCCAGGATCCGGCCGGCCGGGAGCTTCGTGCGCAAAACCCAGGGCATCGCTTCGGGACCGGTCTCATTTTTAAAGGTCATTGACGCCGGCACCGAAGCGGTCAAGCAGGGCGGTACTCGCCGCGGCGCCAACATGGGAGTCTTGCGGGTCGACCATCCCGACATCAAGAACTTCATCTCCATGAAACGGGACGGTATCACGGCCCAGAATTTCAATATCTCGGTAGCCGTCACCGAGGCCTTCATCCAGGCTGTCAAAAACAACACCAGCTACGACTTGATCAATCCCATGGACGGTTCAGTGATCGGCAAGGCCAACGCCCAGGACATGTTCGACCTGATTGTCGACTCGGCCTGGAGCAACGGCGACCCCGGATTGATCTTCATCGACAAGGTCAACCAGCTGAATCCGACCGCCAAACAGGGACCCATCCGCGCCACCAATCCCTGCGGCGAACAGCCGCTCCACGATTACGAGGCCTGCAATCTCGGTTCGATCAACCTGCTGAACCTGTATGATGAAAAATCACAGCAAGGGTTGAATTGGGAAAAATTCCGCGAAGTTATCGAACTGGGCATCCGTTTCCTCGATGACGTCATCGACGTCAACCTGTACCCGCTCGAAAAAATCGACAAAATGGCCAAAGCAAACCGCCGCATCGGCCTGGGGATCATGGGGTTTGCCGACCTGCTGATCCGCATGGGCATTGCCTACAACAGTGAAGAAGCCCGCTCCCTGGGCACAAAAATAATCGCCTTCATGAAAGAAGAAGCGGTCAAGGCTTCGCGCCGTCTGGCCGAATTGCGTGGTAATTTCCCCAATATCGACAAATCGATCTACAAAGGTCAAAAGATGCGCAACGCCTCGGTGCTGACCATCGCCCCCACCGGGACCATTTCCCGCATTGCCGGCTGTTCATCCAGTATCGAACCGATATTCGCCTTCCAGGTGATCTCGAAGATTCTGGACAGCGAGATCCACGACATTCACCCGCTCTTCCAGCAATGGCAGGAAAAGCACCCCGAAGCAGCTCAGCCCGCTTATTTTGTCACCGCCCAGGAAATATCCCCCATCGATCACTTGAAAATGCAGGCGGTTTTCCAGGAATACGTGGACAGCGCCGTTTCCAAGACCATCAATTTCCCCAATGCGGCGACTCGCGAAGATATCGAAGCCGCCTATTTGCAGGCCTTCGACATGAACATCAAGGGCATCACCGTTTACCGCGACGGCTGCCGGGCCGTACAGGTATTGAATAAGGCCGGTGAGGAAAAGCCCAAGCCCATGGGCCGTCCCGATGCCATTCCCTCCACCACCCACAAGATCTCAACCGGCCTCGGCAACCTCTACATCACGGTCAGCTATTTTAACAAGAAACCTTTCGAAGTTTTCGCCTCCATCGGCAAAAGCGGCTACTCGACCATGGCCGACGCCGAAGCCATCGGCCGGCTTATATCGCTGGCCCTGCGCAGCGGCATTTCGACCGAGGAGGTGGTCAACCAGCTCAAGGGCATCGGCGGCGCCGAACCGATATTTACCAACGGCCTGCTCATCCAATCCATCCCCGATGCCATCGCCAAAGTCCTGGAAACCCACATCGGCACGGTCCACATGCGCCATCAGGACCACAACGCTCTCAATTGCCCGGTTTGCAGCAGCAGCATCAGCGATGAAAAGTGCCCCACCTGCGCCAATTGCGGCTGGTCGAAATGCAACGGCGTTTAAGCGACCAACGATCGATTGTTACAAGTTGAACATCAGGATCAGAATGACCTGATGCCGGAAAGGCCATCCGGAGAATTGAATGGAGAATGATTCTTCAATTCCGCCAGGAGTTTTTCTCTAGCGGCGGGCCGGGAGCTGAGTTGGTGAAGATACTGGAAACGCTCCTGCAATAAAGTGAAGCCGCTGGCGAAATCAGGAAGGCCTTCGGGCTGGAACCGTTTTCGCCACAATTCCAAGTATAGATTTTTTAGTTTCTCGGCCCCCTTTTCAAGCCATGCCGTCTGATGAAGAATTTGCTCGGGCCCGCATTGTTCTTCCAGAAGGGAACCGAGACAGCTGGAAAATTCCACCTTGGCGGCGATGAATTCGCACAGCTGCCGGGTGAAGTTCAAAAAGTCGGTCAGTTCGTTGCGGGCGATCTTTCTTTTTTTCAGATATAAAGCGGCTTTGCGGTAGTGGGCCTCGATTGCCCTGGGATCGCCCGGCCTGGAAAAAGCGGCGAAAACTGGGTCTTCGAATAAGTATTGCCCGTGGGTATGAGGCAGCTGGTGATCCAGTTGGGCCAGGAAAGAGTAGACGCGGAACAAATCGGGTTCATCCCGGCCCAAGGCCCAACGGCTGAAGGCCCCGGGAACGGGCGGCCGCCCACTCCAGAACAGGCAGCCGGCTTCAAACTGCAGCAAGGCACTCCCTTCAGGAAGGCAACCGTTCCCCCCGCTCTCACAGCCGATCAGCATGACCCCAGCCAATTTATCCGCCTTGGCGGCACGGAAAGCGGCGCTGACGCCGGCCATGCTGCTGCGTATGGCTGGAATGAACCGCTCCCGGCTCCAGATGGTTTGGCTGAGTACCTGCGGGATATGGTGTTTTTTGAAGAGCATTGCCTTGCTTTTAAAATTTTCGTAGCTCCCTGTATTCGGGCTCCTTTGGAAAACCAGGACATCCCGGGGAATTTTTCGGATCCATTCGGGATGATCGGCAAAGCGGTCAGCCCAAACCAGCATTTTACACCCACGGGCTTTGCCAAGCTTGCAGCGCTGCAAAAAATCTTCGAACCAGGCGTCCGGCTGCACTTTTTTTTCACTTGCTTCTGAACTGACAAATTCCAGGTTGGCCGGAGAAAATTCAGCTCCGGCCCGGTCGCTATCCTTTCCGGGGGTTGGCGCAGCGCCTTCGGGCAACAGGAAAAATTCCATGCCCATTTTCCGGACCCGGGCGGCAACGAGACCCATTTCCACCCTGCTTAAGGTTCCTGCTTGAGAATGGACCGCAGTGGATTTTTCTAGTCCGGCCACGTAGGCTGCCGGCATGGCGAAATGGTTGAATCGCAGCAGGGCCAGTTTCAGCAGCAAGAGCTGCAGCTCGGCCGCGATAGGAATGGCTCCGCCTGCCGCAGCAAGAGCAAATCCCCGTATGGCTATTTCCGGCGCATCGCGAATCGAAAAAACCGGCATGCGTCCGGAGTCGCCATAAAAGGAAAGGATCTGCAGCAGAGTAGCCAGGGAATAAAATTGTCCGCGGATTGAATTGGCCAAGGCCAGGATTTGCTTCTGGCCGCTTTCCAGCATGTATTCCTCATCACCCAGGCCCTGGTGCTCTTGAAAGATGATTTCCAGGCCGCGGTTTTTGTTCCTGACCTTAAAAAAATCGAACAGAAAATCGTATTTCTTATATATTTCCAGGGGAAAACACAAATCCCTGATATCGAAAAAATCATTGCGGACCAGGACCTTCTTGGGGTTCGGAAACAGGAAAGCGAATTCATTTTTCATGTCTTTTTCCGCAAAAAGCCGGCCGGCTGAGGTTGGCATCGTGATTTTAAGACAAAAACCATGACTTGGCAAGTGCCGCCTGACGGTTGTTTTGAAAAAAAGAAAATTATAAAAGAAGGAAAAATTGACAAAGTACAATATCTTTAATAAAATATTTTTTTACATAAACCAAAAATATGGAAACAATAAAAAAATTCATCACCCACTACAAGGCCGGCGACATCATCTATAAAATTGGTGATATCCAGACCGATTTTTATATCCTCAACAAAGGCAAGGTCCAACTGAGGAATGACAACAGCGGTCAAATCCTGCTTACGCTGACCAAGGGGGATTTTTTCGGCGAGGAATCATTGAACAACGAGCAGAAGGCGATCTATACGGTGGAAGTCATCGAAGACGTGGACATGATCAAGATCCCTTACATTTCTTTGACTGAAATGCTCAAACAAACACCTGACATTGCCTTGAAAGTATTGAAGAAACTGAGCGAAAAACATATAAAAATTCAGACTGTCCTGATGGACCTGCCGATTCCCGCCCCGGTTGCAAAAGAGAAAGCGGATGCCAAGGAATTGAAGAAGGAAGACCAGACTTCTGAAAAGATCAATACCGACATCAAAGCCTATTTGATCATCCAGCGCTCGAACCGCCTGGTGCAGCTGACCAAGACCCAAACCTTTTTGGGCCGGCGGGATTACACCACCGGATTCGTTCCCGACATCGACCTGACGGACGAGGACGAAGAGAAATACATTTCACGCAAACATTCCAAGATTCAGTTCAAGGACGGAAAATTCTACCTTTCCGAGGAATCCGGCGCCATCAACGGCACTTTCCTGAACGGCAACAAACTGCAGACCGGGGTCAAGCATGAACTGCACGCCGAGGACGAGATCACCCTCTGCCATTTGAATATCATCTTTAAAGTCTGATCTTCTAATCCGCAGCCGGCAGTTCTTATCGCTCAAGCCATTCGCCGCTGTAAAAAACTTTTGTCTCTTGACCGGCCACTTTCAGCAGCAAAGCACCGTCCGCGGCCAGACCGCAAAATTCCCCCCGCAAAATTTGTCCCTGGTAATGAAAAGATATCTGCCGCCGCAAATAGGATCGGCTCAAACGCCTGGCCTGGCGGAGAATCCCGGCAGACTTGCCGTTTTCTAATTTTTTCAGCCTGGCGGCCAAGGCTGCGGCCAACCTCAGCCGGCCCTCAACGAGCGGCCAGGTCACGCCAGTCAATGTTTTCAGCGAAGCGGCCCGTTCCTGCAAATCAGGCGAGAAATCCCCGGTTTGCTGGTTGACATTGATGCCGATGCCGACCAGGCAGGTGATTTTTTCCGCCCTGACTATGTTTTCACAGATGACGCCGGCAATTTTTTTTCCATCGGCCAGAACGTCATTGGGCCATTTCAAGGCGAACTCCCGCTTGGTCCAACTAGCAAGCATCTCGGCCACGGCCACGCCCGAAGTGATGGCCAGAAGGGGCAATCCGGAGCCGGCAGCGAGGTGAAAAGCGAAAGTTGCGTAAATGCCGAGATCCGGCGCAGAGAACCAGCCGCGGCCATCGCGGCCGTGTCCGGAAAGCTGGGTGGCAGCGCTGACCATGAGCGGGAAATCGGCTTCCAGCCGGGACAGGTTCTGTCTAACATAATCGCTGGTCGATTCGCAAGCGGCAAGATGGATTTTATTGAAACCGTCAGGAAAGATCATCAATGGTCTTGCTTATTTTTGTCTTTTTTTCAATGTATTCCTGCAGGTTTTTTTTAAAATTCTGGATGATCTCGACCGGGGCCTTTTCAGCAAATCCGCCGCCGCTCAATTTGCCTTCCATCTGACCGATCAGCTTGCTCAATTTGTCATGTTCAACGCTCAGTCTCTGCAATTCCTGCTGGCGATCCTGGTCGCTGACAAAGGGGAGCAGAATCTCCCAATTCTGGCTCACGCCCCGGAAACCTTTCGGCAGCACCGACAGATCGGCGACGATCTCCGTCTGCAGGCTGCGGCTGAGAAAATCGAAATATTTCAAGTGCTTTTCCAGGTGTTTTTTTTCCTCAGCCGCCTCACATTTAAGAAAGATCGGGATTTTTTTATTGGGTTCGATGCGGTTTTCCGTCCTGGTTTTTCTGGTTTCGGCCACCACTTTTTTCAATGTCTCGATCGCGGCATGGGCTTGGGAAAAAACAAAATCTTTGCTAAAGGCCGGAAATTCCGTCTGCAGCAGAAATTCCTTGTCGGTTTTGATCTTTTGGTAGATCTCCTCGCTGATGAACGGCATGAAGGGGTGCAGCAGCTGCAGGATCTTGAAAAGGGTCAGCTTAAGAACCGAACGGGTCTGAGGGCTGGCCAAATCACTTTTCGTAAACTCCAGGTACCAGTCGCAGTATTCATCCCATAGGAAATGGTATATCAGGTCCGCGGCTTCGTACATGCGGTAATCGTCAAAACAACGGTTCACCTTTTCCACCGTGGTGTTCAGCAAGTGCAGAACCCATTTGTCGGTATCGCTGATGCGGCTGGCATCGATCGCCAGTTCCTCGTCTCCTTTCAGGTTCATGATAACATAGCGGGAAGCGTTCCAGATCTTGTTGGCAAAGGCCTTGTAGCCTTTGATGCGGTTGATGGAAAGAGAGATGTCCATGCCCGGTACCGCCTGGATGGCCAGGGTGAAACGCAGGGCATCGGCCCCGTATTCACGGATGATGTCCAGCGGATCCACGGCGTTGTTCTTGGTCTTGCTCATTTTCTGGCCTTTTTCATCGCGGATCAAACCATTGATCAGCACTTCGCGGAAAGGAACCGCGCCGCCGAAATGGATGCCCATCATGATCATGCGCGCCACCCAGAAAAAAATGATGTCGAAGGCCGTGGCCATAATGGAAGTTGGATAGAAGGTTTTAAAATCAGGGCTGTCGTCCTGCCAGCCCAGAGTGGTGAACGGCCACAGGGCCGATGAGAACCAGGTATCCAATACATCTTCATCCTGGACCAGCCGCGCACCGCCGCAATGGGGGCAGCGGCCGGGATCTTTCTCAGCCACTACCACTTCCTGGCAATCCCGGCAATAGTAGGCCGGGATGCGATGCCCCCACCACAATTGCCGGGAAATGCACCAATCCTGGATATTTTCCATCCAGTTGTAATATACCTTCTTCCACTTGTCGGGGATGAAAACGATCTGGTTTTCCACGACCGCCCGGATGGCCGGCGGGGCCAATTCCGCGGTTTTCAAGAACCATTGCCGGGAAATATTCGGTTCGACCACGGTCTCACAGCGCTGGCAATGGCCGACATTGTGGGTATACTCTTCCTCTTTTTCAATCATTGCCAAGGCACGCAGATCGTTCAGCACTTGATTCCTGCAGGCGAAGCGGTCCAAGCCAATGTATTTTTCCGGAATGGGCCCGGTCATGCGCGCCAGTTCGTCGATAACCACGATCTTTTCCAGGTGGTGTTTCAGGGCGATCTTGAAATCGGCCGGGTCGTGAGCTGGCGTGACCTTCACCGCCCCGGTGCCGAAGTCCCTGTCCACGTCATCATCGCCGACCAGGGGAATGACCCGGCCGGTCAACGGCAGGAGGATTTCCTGGCCGATCAATTTCTTGTAACGGGCATCCTTGGGGTGGACGGCCACCGCCACATCGCCGAGCATGGTTTCCGGCCTGGTGGTGGCCACTACCACCCAGCGCCCCGGTTCCTGGCGCAACGGGTAGCGGATATAGGTCAGGTGGCCATGGACCTCCTTGTGTTCCACTTCCAGGTCGGAAAGAACCGTTTTGCAGCTGGGACAGCGATTCACCATATAGGTTCCCTGATAAATTTTTCCTTCCCGGTAAAGCTTGACGAAAACTTTCTTGACCACCTGCTGCATCTCGTCGCTCAAGGTGAATTTCATCCGGCTCCAATCCAGCGCCAACCCCAATTTCTTGATCTGGCTCACGATCTTCTGTTGCGAAGCGTTTTTCCAATCCCAGACCAACTGCAGGAATTGTTCCCGGCCCAGATCCTCTTTACTCAGTCCCTTTTCTTTTTTCAGATTTTTTTCCACCATCATCTGGGTGGCGATGCCGGCATGGTCGACCCCGGGCAGCCACAGCACGTTGAAGCCCTGCATTTTTTTCCGGCGTACAATGATGTCGGGTAGGGAAAGGGTAAGGGCATGGCCGATGTGCAGCGAACCGGTCACATTGGGGGGAGGCAGGATGATCGAAAAAGGAATACCGGGGTCATGGTCGGAGGGAGTGAACAGGCTGTTCTCTTCCCAGCGGCGGTACCAGTCACATTCGGTCTGTAAATGGTCATATGCTTTTTCCATATTCATTTCCACTTGGTTAAAACTCCAAAAAAAAAATTACAAGCCGCTTTTGCTCAGATCGGATTTGATTTTATCTATTTCTTCTTTAATGATCTTTTCGGCCAAGGGAGGAACGATCTCCCAAAGCAGCTCTCTGATTGTCAGGCTTAACTTTTCTTCGAGTTTTCCGCTCATTGCCAATTTTTCCGGCAGCGGTGCTTCGGGCTCGAGCCTGGTCTCTTTTTTGGGCATTTTAACCAGTTTTTCCAATTCAGCCTCGGGCGAGCTTGCCTCAGGCTGCGCCTTTTTGACAACCGTTTCCTTTTCAAAAACCTTGTCCTCAAAAAGCTTCGAATCTTTTTCCGGCTTTTGGCCTGGGGCCTTGAGATCGATGAAGCTGTCCGGGCTGGCATAGATGGTTTTTGCTGGAGAATTCAGTTCATTCTTGTCAAATTCCAGCGCGAATTTTTCCCCGCTTTCCATCAATTTATCATCTTTCTGATCGCTGGGGAACTGCAGATCATCACTATCGGGCATTTGCGACGATTCCAATGATGATTTAAGCAGATCCTCGGAAGTATCTTCTCCATTGGCAATTTCAAGAAATCGTTCATGAAATTCATCGGATGCGTCTTTGGTTTTACTGTCGACCTGCGGAGTTTTGAGCACCGATTTCGTATCAAATTCAGGAACTAGAGAAGCGGCAGTCCCCAAATTCGCGGCGTTTATTTCTTCAAAAGCGGGTTCCTCTTCGAAGGGATTCTTGATGTTTTCTTCGCTTTCAATCGGCATCAGGTTATCTTTGAGGGGCTGTGTCCCTTGTGTGATCTCTTCGGAAGGCAGCACTTCATCCCGCTCCAGGACCTGGTTCCTGGCTGGAGGGCGATCCGCAGGAAGCGGCGCTTCCATTTCGCCGCGAATGTCCGAAAAGCTGATATCTTCACTGTCAGGGGCGTTGGGTTCGATTTCTGGGAAATCTTCCGGAAAGGAACTGGGCCCGGCCCCGGCAACTTTGCTGGTTACTTTTATTTCTTCCCCATTGACGATCTTCATGACCGCACTGACCAGGGCATTGGAATCAAAAGGCTTGGTGACAATATCCTCATATTTGAGGTTTTTGATCATTTCGTTATCGACCGGTTCGAAACTGCCCTTCATTAAAAAAACCCGGCATTGATTCAAAGTGGGGGTGTCGTTGATGAAACGGCAAATATCATAGCCGTTGGTCTCAGGCAATTTGATATCCACGATCACCACGGCTGGTTTCAATTGCAGCAATTTTTCCTTAATTCCGGATCCGTTCTCAAAACTGCGCACTTCTATATTTTCAATTTCTGAAAATGATAATTCGACAATCCGGCGGATCGTGTAACTATTATCAGCCAGAACAATCGCTTTTTTATTCATTCTGGTCCTCCTGAACCTTATCCGTCTTTTGTCTACGGTAATTTCTATCACTTTTTCAACGGCAATGTCAAGTTAAAATATTGACTTTTAATTTTTTTTGTATAAAAATAATCCCATCATGCACAGAATAAAAGTCCTGATTGCCAAACCCGGTTTGGACGGGCATGACCGCGGCGCCAAAATCGTGGCCAAGTATCTTCGCGATGCTGGTATGGAAGTCATATACACCGGGTTGCGTCAATCCCCCGAAACCATCGTCAACACGGCGATCCAGGAAGACGTCTCCATCATCGGCCTGAGCATCCTTTCCGGCGCCCACTTGCAGCTGTGCAAAAAGATCATGGCGGTTTACATGGAAAAGAAAATCCATCCACCCCCGATTTTTTTGGGCGGCATCATCCCCGGCGCCGACATGCCGGAATTGGCAAAAATCGGTATCCAGGAAGTTTTCCCTCCGGGAACACCCCTGGAACACATCGCCAGCAAGGTCAGGGAAATTGTCGGGCAATGAGGGCAACCATGGTTGACAAAACCAACCGCTTGTTCTACAATCAAAACACCCGGTGAACAAATAGCAATGAAAACTGCAAAACAAACCCGTAACTATTCGGTGATTATCGTTTCCGACGCCACAGCATCCAACAAGGAATTCACTGTTTCTTCAAAATTGATCAAAAATACCGTTCTGGCTTCCTCCTTCCTGCTCTTATTCTTCGGCTTCATCATTTTCCATTACTTGACCATGACCCTGGACAAGCAAAAAATGAAGCGCCTTGAGTTTGACGCCAAGGACAAACGGCAAAAAATAAGCGAATTGTCTTCCACCATCGAGATTCTCAATAAGCGCCTCAAGAACATGGAGATCTACAAGGAAAGGATCATGGTGGCCACCGGACTGACCTCACCCCTGGCGCTCAAAGAAGTGGGCAGCGGCGGTCCCGAATTCGACAATGCCGGCAGTAATTTTTTGAACACTCCGGAAGTGCTCCCCGCTCCCCAGTCCCTGCTGCAAAAAGACACGACCTCCAAAACCGCGGACATTAGGGACAAAGCTCAAAAAATAGAAGATTCGCTCAAATCCGTGGAGAAGTTCGTCAACCAGCAAAAGCTTCAGCTTGCCGCCACTCCGGCCATCTGGCCGACGCGTGGTTACATTTCCGGCGTCTTCGGCAACCGGGTCCATCCTTTCACCGGACGTTATGAATTTCATTACGCAATCGATATCGCTACCCAGCTGGGCAACAAGATCATCGCCCCGGCCGACGGCGTGGTCCTGGTGGCCGAACCAAAAGATTATTATGGCAAGATGATAATCATTGACCATGGTTTCGGTTATAGCACCCGCTATGGCCATCTTGCGGGATTCAACGTCCGTGAAGGCCAACGCGTCCATCGCTATGACGTCATCGGCACCGTCGGAACCACTGGGAGAAGCAACGGCCCCCACCTGCACTACGAAGTCCGCTATTTCGATAAACCGCTGAATCCCGCCGATTTTATCCTGGATAGCCAGTAAGCGAATCTCCGGGCTTTGCTCGCCTCTTTTTTTGAATAATTTGCCGAATTGTCTTGATTTTAATTTTTTAATTACTTATAATCCATGAACATGAGCAAAACGTACTGCACAAGGCAAAAAGGGCATAGAAAAAATATTTCCATGTCTCCAAAACAATTTATTAAATTTAGTAGGAGGAATGCATGAAAAAAGTACTGGTTTTGATCGCTTTAATTTTTTTGATCATGATTACCACATCCTGTCAAAAACCCGAGGAGATCACGATCTCCAAATATTTCCAGGCCATGAAAGCCAAGGACAGGGACACCATGGCCGCCATGGCCGCTGAGCCTGTTTCGCTGGAATTCAAATCCTGGGAACTGGTTTCAAGTGAAGCACCGGAGAGCAAAGACCTCATCCTGCCGCAATTGATCAAAGAAATGGCTGAGGTCAAAAAAAAGAAAGATACCCAGATTCTTTTGGTTAAAGACAAAAAAGACGCCCTGGACCAGCTAAAAACCAGACTGGGCGAAACCCGCGGCAGCAGACAGAAAGCCGAGTTGCAGAAGCAAATCGCCGATGTGGAAATAGAAGTGGAAACTGAAACCGCCAACTACAAGCGGGACCAGATGGATTATACCCAGATGAAGACCCAAGTCGAAAACGAAAAGAAAATGGTCACCCTGTCCACCAACATCGAACAGAACCAGGAACTTTTTGCCGGCAACGCCATCAGCGCCAAAGCCAACGTCAAGATCACCACAGCCGACAGCGAAAAGGAATATATTTTCCTGCTTAGAAAATACGAGTTGATCAATCCCGTTACCAAGAAGGTTTTTTCCAATCGCTACATCATTTTAAAAATCCTGCCCAAAGAAGATTTTGAACAAGGGAATTAAGCTTATTTATTAATCCCCCCATAAAAATTGGCCGCGGGAGCCGGCAAGCGGTTCCCGCGGCTTGTCTTTCCTTTCAATCATGAACACATTTCCCGGTTTAATTTTTCTATTTGCTTCAACAAAAATCCAACATGGAGAATCAAAATGAAGAAAATTTCAATCGTTGTTTTATGCCTGTTCCTGAGCGCCTCGCTCTGGAGCCAAAAAAGAGCCCTGACTTTTGAAGACATGTTCGCGGCCGGTCGCCTTTCATCCCCGGCCGTCTCGCCCGATGGCAAGTGGGTCGTTTTTGCGGTAAAAACCCCGGACATCGCCGCCAACACCTACCAGACCCACCTCTATGCTACGGACCTGCAAGGGCGAAGCTTGCTAAAATTGACCGAGGGCAAGGGCAACCATTCCCATCCCCGCTTTATGAGATCGGGCCTCTTGACCTTCGTTTCCAGCCGTGATGGTGACCCGCAGCTCTTTGCACTTGATCTGAAAAATTCCGGCCAAGTCAAGGCACTCACTGCCATTGCCGGCGGCGTCAGCGACTTCATCTGGTCAAGCGACGAAAAAAATATCGCCTTCGCCAAAGATGTCGACCCTCGGGCCGAAAGTTTCGCCGCAGCCGTGGCCATGGAGAAGGAGGCAGCGGCTGCTAATATCAAAGCCAAATTACTGACCGGACTGATGTTTCGGGTCTGGGATTCCTGGCGCGACGGCCTGCGCAGCCATGTCTTTCTGCACCACCCCGGCAGCTCCGAATTCACCGACCTGACCCCGGGCGAGTTCGACACCCCGCCGCTGGACCTGGGCGGCAGCCAGGATTACCTTTTTTCAAGCGATGGCAATTGGTTCGCCTTCGTAAAGAACACCGATCCGGTAGTGGCGATTTCCACCAACAACGACGTCTATCTGCGTGACCTGCGCAGCGGCCAGGAAAAAAACATCAGTATCTACAACAAGGGCGGGGATGCCAATCCCGTCTTTTCGCCTAAAAACAAATATCTGGCCTTCTTGTCCATGCGCCGGCCCGGCTTCGAAGCTGACAAAAAAGACATCATCCTCTACAACCTGAAAACCGGGGCGGGGCAGAACCTCACCGCGGCCTTTCCCGACACCATTGCCTCTTTTGTGTTCGGCGCCGATGAGAAAACAATTTATTTCATCGCTTCGCAAAGCATCTATGAGCCGATCTTCAAGCTGCACATCGCCTCCAAAAAGATCGAAAAGATCGTTCCGGCGGTCAACGCCAATTCCCTGCGCCTGACTCCCGACGGCAAGTCCCTGGTCTACCTGGCCCAGACCGTGGCCCTGCCCCAGGAAATTTTCAAATACGACCTGCGCCGGCGGCGGCAGACACAGCTGACCCGCTTCAACAGTGAGGTCTTCAAAGATGTGCAGATGAATCGGGCCGAGATATTCCGCTTCCAGGGCGCCAAAGATGAAATGGTCGAAGGCATGCTGCTCAAACCGCCGTTCTTCGATGCCAACAAAAAGTATCCGCTGGTGTTCCTGGTTCACGGCGGCCCCCAGGGCGCCTGGACCGATGATTTTCATTACCGCTGGAACCACAGCCTGTTCGCTTCTCCCGGCTACGTGGTGGCGGCGATCAACTTTCACGGCAGCACCGGTTACGGCCAGGCCTTCACCGATTCAATCTCCGGCGACTGGGGCGGCGCGCCCTTCATCGACCTGGTTAAGGGCCAGCAGTACCTGGTGGAAAATTTTCCCTTCATCGACCGCGACAAGATCGTGGCCGCCGGCGCCTCTTACGGCGGTTTCATGCTCAACTGGATGGCCGGTCACAGCGACGAGTTCAAATATCCCTTCCGCTGTCTGGTTTCTCACGACGGCATCTTCGATGCGCGCAGCATGTACTATGCCACCGAAGAACTGTGGTTCGAGGAATGGGAGTACGGCGGCACCCCCTGGGAAAGCGCCTTATACGAAAAGTGGAACCCGGCCAACTACGTGGACAAGTTCAAGGTGCCCATGCTGGTCGTGCACGGCGAGAACGATTACCGCGTGCCGGTCACCCAGGGGCTGATGCTGTTCACAGCCCTGCAGCGGCGCGGCGTGAAATCGCAAATGCTTTATTTCCCCGACGAGAACCATTTCGTGCAGAAGCCGCAGAACGCGCGGCTTTGGTGGCAGACGGTTCTCGGTTGGTTCGCGGAGAATATCGGCGACGTGAAATAAACCTGTTCCCGAAAAACGGTTTTTCCCTTTTCAGCCCCGGACAAAGTGGGGCAGATCGCGGGGGATGACCAGGGAGAATTCCACCAGTCCGGCGAGGGTACCGTTTTCGTGCCAGGGCACCTGGTGGATCAGTTTCTTCACGCCGTCCTTCTCGATCGTATAACTGTTGCTGATCCCCGTGGCCATGATATCAAGAATTTTCCGCCGAGCAGGTTCGGGGTGGCACGCCATCAGGTTCTTCCCCAACAGGGCCTTGCCGCCGTCAGCGACGAAGGTCCGTACCGACTTGTCATTCATGTAAACAATGACGCCCTCGCGATCGCAGACCGTGACCGCGACATCCATGCCGTTCAGCCAAGCAGAAGTATCCATTGTTTCCTCTTCAGGATTAGAAGACAGAGGTCAGAAGTCAGATGACAGAAAATGATTACTCTCTAGTTTTTTTCCTTTCCGGATTCTGTCGTCTGACGTCTTTTTATTCTGTTTTCTTTTTCTTGACCGTCGAAATCTTCAGCGGCACGTACAGGCCGCAAAAACCCAGCGCGGCCGTGAACAGGGGGATAAGGGCCAGGAGCCCCCACCAGCTCTTGTAATAAAAGCCCAGAGCGGCGATCACCACGCCGATGACCACCCTGATGATGCGGTCCGTTTTTCCGATGTTGCAGGTCATGGTATACCTCCCGGAGTGTTTCCGATTATACATATATCACGGTTGAATGTAAATTTCCCGCATTGCCTCATCCAAAATCTACTTGAAGAGGGTATCGTTGACTCATATAATAATCTACCCGAAACAAAACGCTTATGCAAGGACAGGTTTAATGCGATTGATGGCATAAACGGTTCTCCCTTT
>Ga0268280_1000359_pt1 | contig 40875 bp, 31 predicted proteins | sample saktaG_9_FD_190139 | JGI IMG/M metagenome (GOLD analysis project Ga0268280, IMG submission 190139) | Saline water microbial communities from Sakinaw Lake, British Columbia, Canada - sak_2011_5_24_40m | ecosystem: Environmental > Aquatic > Non-marine Saline and Alkaline > Saline ...
AATCTACTCTGCTCAAACTGATATACAAGGAAGAGGAACCCAGCAAGGGACAGATCCTGATCGATTCGATCAACAGCACCCTTATCCCGCCCGCAAAACTCTACAAGCTGCGCAGACAGATCGGAATTGTGTTCCAGGATTTCAAGCTGATGATGAACCGGACCGTGCATGAGAACGTGGCCATCCCCCTGCTGGTCAGAGGAGATAAAAAGGCTGCGGTGGAAAAGAAAGTGAACAGCACCCTGGCCTTGGTAGGCCTGAGCCACCGCAAGCGCTACCTGACATCCCACATTTCGGGCGGCGAACAGCAGCGGGTGGCCATCGCCCGGGCCGTGATCGGCAACCCCAAGATCCTGATAGCCGATGAACCGACAGGCAACCTGGACACCGAGTTGTCCATCGAGATCATCCGCATATTGGAAAAGATCAATGCCAGCGGCATCACAACTATCATAGCCACTCACGATATAAACCTGATCAACCTCTTTCCCAAACGCATCATCAAATTGGACAAGGGACAACTGGTTTTGGACAAAGCCAGCGAGGCCGTTTAATGAAATTCATGGCGCGTGCGGTTCAGCAGGCCCTGAACAATATACTGCGCAACAAAACGGTTAATTTCCTGTGCCTGGGCATCATCGCTTTTACATTGCTGGTTCCGGGGATATTCAATTATATTTCCTTCAATCTGGACAGTTACATCAGCAAACTGAGCGAAAACATCGAAGCGATCTTTTACCTTAGGGAGGGCGGCAACAGTGCGGATATCGAAAAGATGCTGCAACGGATCCAGGGCAACCTTCTGGTTAAAGAGGTTGGGTTTACTTCCAAGGATAGGGCCCAGATGAAATTCACCCAGGAATTTCCCGAATTGCAGTACATTCTGGCCGAATTCAGTGATTCTCCCTTCCCGGCGTCCATCAATGTCAAGTTCCGTACAGACGCTCGCAACGTGGTGCAGATCGAATCATTCATCCGTGATATCGAAAAAAGCAGCATCATCGAAAGCGTTCAGCTCAACCTGGACTGGGCCAGAAAGATCGCTATGATAAAGAAATTTGCCTCTTTCGCCGGTTTTTTCCTGAGTGCCATCCTGCTCATCGTATCTATTTTCATCATTTTCAATGTAGTGAAGATCAATATTTTTTATCGCAGGGACGAGATTAATATCCTGAGGCTGGTCGGTGCCACCGACTGGTATATAAAAACTCCCTTTCTGCTTGAAGGCCTGATCCTGGGATTTCTGGGCGGGCTGCTGGCCGGCGGCCTGCTGCTGGTCACCATCAGGGTTTTTCCGGTCTATGCCAAATTCATCTTCAATATCGTCAAGCAGCTAATCGATTTCAGACAACTGCCGCTGAGGATCTTCTGGGAAATGGTCATTACCGGTTCGGCCATCGGCTTGTTCTCATCTTTCATCTCCCTGCGCCGCTTCATCAAAACCACACCAGGATAGCTTCCAGGCAACTTGCTTTTTAGATTACTGACTTTTTTTCAAATATGGGTTACACTTGATCTCAGGAGCTGTATTGAAAACAAAAGTCCCACTTGTCCGTATGAATCACTTGTCGCCCTGCGACGCACTCATATTCCCGGCGCTATTCCGTCAGCCAAAATGAGGAAACGAACATGATCATACCGCTGCTGCGCATCGCCCTGATTTCCAAGCATGAAAACACCTGCAGATTTTATAAGGATATGCTTTCCAGACGCGAAAACATCATATTGGAAACCTATGCCGGAACTGATGAGCTGAAGAGAGGCTGCCGGGAAAAACTTTATGCGGGATTAATCGTGGATATGTGGACACACATCGCTTCTGCCAATGCCGACAAAGAGTTCATCTATACCCTTGATAAAATATTCCCCATTCTTTATATCGGCGACAATGACCAGAAACCGTCCGAGTTGCACCCGGGCGGGGGCTGGCTGATGGCGCGCCAGCATGAGATCAAAATCCTGGAAGATTTTATCCAGAACCAATGCCGGGACATGAAGCCGCGCGGTATCCGCACCGACATGCGCAAGGATCTTTTCTTTAACACTCACGCCCAATTAGGCGGTCAGGAAAAATCATTCAGGACCAACACCACAAATATTTCCCAGAACGGTTGTTTTGTCATTTCCGTTAATGAACAGCCGTGCGCCACCCCTATCTGGCTTACCATCAGCGATCTGCACGACAAAACCCCCATTGCGGCTGAGGTCAGATGGAGCAAGCCCTGGGGCAGCGATTTCCACTCCCTGCCTGGAGTAGGTGTCGTATTCAGGGAGATCAGCCTTGCCCAACGACAAGCGCTGACGGATTTTTTGAAATTAACCGGTTTTTTGAAAAAGCCCGGCTGATCAGACCCGAGCATCCTTCAGCGCTTCTTCCAGCCGTTGCAATCCCTTGGTCACGGTTTCGGGATCGCCAACAGCGGATATGCGGAAATGCCGCGGCATTTGGAAGTACCGGCCTTCGGTGACCACCATGTGATATTTTTTATATAGCAGGGCGTAGAATTTTTTAATATCCACCGCGCTTTTCACTTCCGGGAAAAAAAGCAGGCCGTTCCTGGGAATGTAACAGGAAAGGAAGTCGGTCCGGTCAAAATAGGCACTGATGAGCTCGCGGTTGGTCTTGATGCGCTGGCGTACACGCTGTTCCAGTTCGGCAAGCACTGGGTGTTCGAGCAGGATGTGGGCCAGGTATAGAGGCGTAAACGGAATCTCCGGCGTTAGGTAATCACTGAAATTACGGGCTTTTTCAATGATGTTAGCCGGAGCGAATGCCCAGCCGATGCGCATGGAACCCAAGCCGTAGAATTTGGAAAGCGAAGCGGTGACAATGAATTCAGGGTAATCGACAAAAAGTGACTTGTCCCGATAAAATTTGCCGTAGACCTCATCGATGAAGATCGCGATATTCCGTTCCTGGTTGAGGGTTTTCAGATACTGCAGGACTTCCCCGGAAATCTGGTTTCCCGACGGGTTGTGCGAATCGGTCAGGATGATCATCTTGGTCTTTTCAGATACGCTCTCGGCAATGGCCGCTGCTGTCAGGGAAAAATCAAGGGGGTCACGCTTGAAGAAGCGAATCCTGGCACCCAGGTAAGCCGGTACCTTGAACATGGGTTCATAGGCCGGGAATTCGATGAGAACCTCGTCACCGCGCCTGAGCAAAGCCGCCCAGATGATGAAATTGGCCATGCTGGTCCCCAGCGACAGAAAAATGTTTTCCTGCGGCACCATGGCCTTGCGGCTCAGGGTGTCGAGCAGGTGCCGGCTGCCGACCAAGGCGTCGCCGGGAAAAGCATTCAATTTGATTGATTCACGCTGAAAGGGCAATTCGTCTTCAGCCAGAAGGAACTCCATGTTGGAATAGGAAAAATTGATCTCTATATCCCTGGAGTAGTTTTTAATGGTGAGCAAGTGTTCAATTTTTAAATTTCTCGGCATAATACCCCCTATGAAATAAGCACAACGCGCACCCGCTTTTTTTCCAGGGTGACTCGCAATTTGAGCTCCTTGTCGGTTTTGGTAACAATATCCACAGCCGGCAAACGGATTTCGCGCTCAATGAAATCACTAACGGCGTGGGCGAACCGGCCCGATCGTTCAGCTTCTCCAGCCAAGGCATCGATTATATCCTTGTCAATATTGAGTTGGCAGTGATAGCGAACCTGCATTTCCCGGCGCAGTTTCTCCAGTTGGATGGCGGCAATCTTTTTCAGGTGCTCGATATTTAGGGGGGTGAACTGGATGATCTCATCGACCCAGTCCAGCACATTCATGATCTTGGGGGAAATGACGATCTCCCCGGAGCGGGGATCGTCGTTGACAAACCCGATGGCCGAACCTTTTTTTGTTTCGCCGATGCCGGTAAGGTTCAAAATGAAAATGATGTTGGCCAGATAGTGTTTTTTGCCGGCACGGTCGACGACTTCACCTTTACTCAGCACCTTGCCCAGGAAATACAGCACCGACGCATGCGCTGTCTCGATATTTTTAAACAGGATCACCGAAAAAGGATGATTTTCGATTTCGCGGATGAGCATCCCGGAACTGCCCTCTTCATCATCGTGGATCAACTTTTCGGCGTCATCGGCTTTTTTTAATCCGCCCAGATCTATTATACGCAGTTTTTCGGGGCTGCCGAACAGGTAGGCGGCGATTTGGGCGGCAACAAAACTCTTGCCAACGCCGGTCGGCCCCAGGAACAGGAAAATACCTTCCGGCTTCAGTGTGTTTGGCCTTGTTTCCAGTTTGGCCAGCTTAATGATCCGCGATATTTCCTCAAGGGCGCTGCTTTGGTTGACTGCCGCTTTCTGCAGGTAGGCCAGCATGCCGCGGTAATGCTCATGGGTATCAAGAGCGACAATTTCAATGGGAAGCTTGGAAATGCTGCTGATGCTCTGATAAATGTGCTGGATGCTCAGGGTCCTGATCTTTTTCAAGGATGCCTTGGAGCAGGCAATGTCCAGCAATTCAATCGCCTTGTCTGGAAAGGCGCGGGTGGGAATGAATCGCTGCGCCAGGGTGAATATGCGTGCGAACAAGGCGCTGGGGATGCGCAAATCGTAATATTTTTCAAAATAGCCTTTCACCCCGGCCAGGATCTTCAGCATTTCGTCTTTTTCGGGCTCACTGAGCAAAATGGCCGAAAAATTGGCGGCCATGACCTCGTCGCTTTTGATGTATTTGTAGTAGTCCTCGGGTGTGGACGCGGCAATGATCAGCAATTCCCGGCTGGCAATATGGGTTTTCAGCAACCCCTGGATCTGGCTGCCGCGGCCCGGCTGGGCACCACCGCCCAGCGACTGGCCGTTCATTTCATCCAGGAAAAGGATGATGCGCTCCCGGTTCTTCCTGATCTCGGCAAACAGTTTTTCAAAATCCTTGGCCAGTAGGTCGAGGGATTCCCGGGAATAATAAAACTGGTTCAGCGAAAGTTCGAGGATGACCTTGCCCCGCAGGTTGGCCGGGACCCGGCCGCGGTTGATGCGGTTGGCCAGCTCGGTGATCAGGGCCGTCTTGCCCACGCCTGGCTTGCCGACCAGGATGATATTTTTTTTCAGTTTGCGCAACAGCGTTTCCATCAGGGCTTCCAGTTCCTTTTTGCGGCCCAAGAAAGGCATGCGCTCCTTGTCCCCGGCCAGGTCGCTCAAATTGCTGATGTAAGTGTGAAATTCCGAGGAGATGTCCAACTGCTCCAATTTCAGGCTCATGGGTTCAAAGACCAAAGACGGGCCGACCTGATTGTTTTTGAACGCACTTCATATCAACTGCTCCTGTCGATGAAACGGAATTTCAGAATGGTGCGAAAAATGATCTCCAGGTCAAGACGGAAGGTCCAGTTCTGGATATAATAAATGTCAAATTCAATACGCTTGTCCAAGGGAGTGTTGCCGCGCAAACCGTGAACCTGGGCCCAGCCGGTCATGCCTGCCTTCACCCGGTGGCGTAGCATGTAGCGCGGTATGCTCTGCTTGAATTTCTGGACCAGTTCGGGACGTTCAGGGCGCGGCCCGACCAGGCTCATGTCCCCGGCCAGGACATTGATCAGTTGCGGCAGTTCGTCCATGGAGAGTTTACGCAGGTACTTCCCCACCCTGGTCACGCGCGTATCGTTCTGCGGCGACCAGATCGGGCCGGTTTCCTTCTCGGCGTTGCAAACCATGGTACGGAATTTGATCATTTTGAAGATGCGTCCATCCAGACCGAGGCGGGTCTGGCGGTAAAACACCGGGCCCGGCGAATCCAGCTTCAGCAGCAGGGCGGTCAGGGCGAACACGGGCAGAAAAAAAATCAGTCCGCTCAACGCGACCAGCAGGTCGAACATGCGCTTGCTCAGAGCCGGCCAACCCTCAAGGGGGATGTCGCCCAGGTTTATAATCGGCAAGCCCTCGATGTGCTCCAATCCGGATTTCAGTGAAACAAGCTGCAGGATATCCGGCACCAAGCGTATGTCAAGCAGCAGGTTGTTGGCGTTTTCGATAAGTTTCATGATGGTGCCGTATTCACTCAGCGGTAGGGCCACGAAAAGATCGGTAATGCCGTGTTTTTTCACAACTCGTTCCAGCTCGGCATAATTTCCCAGGACGCGGGCCCCGGTCTCCGGCGCCAAAAAACCGCTGACCTCCAGCCCGAAATGGCCATACTTGGCTAGATTGGCCGCCGTCATTTCGGCCAAGTCCCCACAGCCGGCGATCAGTACCTTGGAGACACCGTTGCGGGTCAAGGCCAGACGGCGGAACAGTTTGAACATCAGGGCCCGGCAAATGAAAATCAACAGGATCGCAACCGGAGCGTAGACAAGCAAAAATACATGAGAGATCTCGAAACTGATAAAATCGTAACTTTTCAAATAACTGAATAGCAGTAAAAGGGTAAAAGCAGAAGCGGCGCTGTTGAGGATGACCAAAAACATGTCGTCCAGGCGGTTGCGGCGCAACTTGAATCGATAAAAACCCTGATAGGAAAAGTAAATTAAATGAACGGCCAACAGGAAAGGGACGATGAACAGGTAGCTGGAGAAACGCGGGATGCCCTTGGGCACGCCCAGCAGCCCGGAAGCAAAGCGCAGCCAGAACGAAATGAGAAAACTGATCATGACTGCCAGGACATCGCTGGAGACGAACAGCCGTGCCAAATGTTCTCTCTGTTTTCTGATCATGGATTCCTGGAGTTGATGAATTGCTGAAATTCCGCCCGGAAGCGTGTTGATGAGAAACGCAGGCTGTTTTCCCTGATCGCATTAGTGGAAAAATCCAGGCGCGAAAAATCGGCAACGGCTTTTTTCAGGCCGGCCACGGTCGCTTCGGAATAAAGAACTCCGCTGACCCGGTCGACAACGATGTCGCGCACTCCGCCCCGGTCCAAAGCGATCACCGGCGTGGCGCAGGCCTGGCTTTCGGCGAAAGCGATACCGAAATCTTCTATGCCCGCAAAAACCAGCGCCCGGGCGTTCTGATACAATTCGCGGAGCTTTTCAGCTCTGACAGTCGCTAAAAATTCGATTCCCGGTCCGGCCCGCTTGAGCAGTTTTTTCAGTTCGATCCCCTGCCCCACAATCACAAGCCTTTCAGTGGACCCCCGAAATGTTTCCACGACCATTTCGACGTTTTTATAAGGCACCAGAGCCGAAACCAGCAGGAAATAATCACGGCTGGGCCGGGCGGCCGGCTGAAAAAAATCAGTGTCCACAGGTGGGTGGATGACAGTCGCTTGGCGCCGGTAATATTTTTCAATCCGCCGGCGGACATATGAGGAATTGGCCACGAAGTGATCCACCCGGGCCGAACTGCTGACATCCCAAATTCGCAAACGGGAAATTTCCTTCTGGATGATCTTGCGGCGCCAAAAACCAGCTTTTGAAAAATAGGAATGGTAGCGATCCCAGGCGTAGCGCATGGGTGAATGTATGTAACTGACATGCAGGGCATCGGGGGCGGGAATGGCCCCCTTGGCCACGCAGTGAGAACTGCTGATCACCAGGGAATAATCGTTCAGATCAAAAGCCTCGATATGGCGCGGAAACAAAGGCAGAAAATACTGGTAGTATTTTCTGATCCACAGGTTGCGGTTCAATTGTGAAGCCTGCACTTTTTTTGAGCGGATCTGAGGCGACACCTCATCGGGATCATAAAACAGGGTAAAAATATCGGCTTGGGGATATAAGGCCAATATTTCTTCCAGAACTTTTTCACCGCCGCGCATGCCGTTCAGCCAGTCATGAATGATTGCTACTTTTTCAGCCATTTTTCGCTATTTTACACTCCCTTGCTCCATAAATCAATTAAACTCCATCATTTGCTTCTGGACTTTTAAATTAATTCGCGGCGTTCTATAATCGGGTCAAAAGTAAAAACCAGGGGGAAAAATGAAAAAAATGATCTATATGAGCATAGTCTTACTGGTCATCCTTTCCGGACTGCTGGCCGGAGAGGAGATCAGCAGGGTTCTGGCAATGGAAATCCCGGGCGATGAGGGGTCCTCGAAAAACATATTGTGGGTCAATCTGGGGCAGCTCCAGATGCTAAGCTCCGAATTGGCCGCGGCGGCCCCGGCGGCCGACATCGCGCTTCTCAATCGTCAAGACCGGATCCTGGCCAATTTCGGCAGCATACGCAAGGGTAAGTGCAAATGGGCCCACAAAATCGTCCGCGCCAAATTCCTTTCCGTGAACTTTGCGGCCGCTGAATACTCCCAGCTCGCCTCTGGCATTCGCAGCCGAGCTGCCATGCCGGGTTTTCAACTGGCTGTCCTTGACCCCAAGATGAAAACGGTCATCCAAAGCATCCCGGTCGTGTTCTGGGACATGGCCGACCTGGTTGTGCAGCTGAATTACCCGGTCAACGCTGAACCCGGACAGTCCCTGCGCCAGGAAGTGACCGTGCAATTGGAAAACAGGGGCAGCATCGCAGCCAGTGATATCCAGCTGGATATCGTAATCTCCCGCGACAACCAATTCCAGTTGCGCGGCGCCGGGACAGCCGCAACGGCCAGCGACTACGCTCTACTTGGAAACGGCCGGGAGACGATCCCCATGCTGCAAGCCGGCCAGCAGATCAGCGTCCAATTTAGCGGTGATCTGAAAATTCCCGAAAACACGATGCCGGGAAAACAATACCTGGCCGTCGTGGCCGATGCGGATGGCCGTATCGTTGAGCTGAGCAAGGAGAATAATATCCACAGCGGCTTTATCATGATCACGGTGCCTGAACCCAAGGCATTCGTCATGGCCATGCCGGAAACCGTACTGCACTTCGAACCGGCTAATTACGGATTCAAGATCGTTACCCATGAGGTGATCCTTTCTGACGGCAAGGACTGGAAACTGTGCAAAATGAAGCCCAACATCTATCAGATCAAGCATGCCTCCTGGAGCGATTTTTTCTGGGAAATCGACACTTATGAAAAAGCGGTATGGGAGATCAAGGGCGTCGATTTTTGCAAGAAAGGGGGAAAGGGCCGTGAACTGGGCATTAAGGTCAATGTCGAAGGCGGTTCCCTGCTGATCCCTCCATCCCGTTTCACGCTCAAGTTGAGCTCAACCCAACTGCGTTTCGAGCCGGGAAGCAAGAAATTCACCCTGGTGGCCTTCGACAAACCGATCTTCCATTTGCCCTTCTGGTGGGTCTGCAGAAGGGAATCCTACCTTTATCAGGTCCGTTTCGCCCTTTGGGAAAATTATTTCTGGCAGATAGACACCTTTAAGAAAGAGGCCAGCAGCATCAGTGGCGGGAAATTCTGCTCGGGAGAGGGCAAGCTCGAGCCACTATCCGCACCCATCGCGGTGGAGAAATAGCCCGAGTAGAGTCGTTTATTTTTTCAGAACCGAGCTTATCTTTTCGATGAGCTGTTTTTCCGGAACCGCGCCTTCGATGAATTCACTTTCGTTGATCATGGTGCGCGGCACTCCATAGACATTATATTTTTGCGCCAATTGCGGAAATTCGGTCGCTTCGATCATATCGGATTTGACCCTGGGGCTGTAAAAGGCCATCTGATGAGCCAGGATCACGGCCGGCGGGCAGTAGGGACAGGTGGGGGTAACAAAGACCTGCAGGTGAACGTCGGAGGTCAGGCCGTCCAGGAAGGCCTTGCTTTCCGATGACAGTTTTACTTCGGAGTTGGCGACCAGGCGGATGGCTTCGACCATTGAGGCGAATTCGTACCCGGAGGGGATGCCATAAAAACGGATGCCGTAGTCTTTTGCGCCCATGACGGCGATGGCCGGGATGCGGCTGACACCGAGCTCCTTGGCCAGAGCGGCGTCTTTGACAAAATCATGGATTTCGACTTTGACCTTGTCTGAAACAGCTTGCAGTTCCTCAAGCAATTCTCGGGTCTCCTTGCAGAAACGGCACTCCAGGTCCTGAGTGAAAAACTTCAGTATTACGTTCTGTTTCAGGTTCTTGAACGCTTCAGCAAGGTCATTCTTGATCTTTTGGTTTAAAAAGCTCATGTCTCCTCCATTAGAAAAACGCGCCTGACGGGATTCGAACCCATAGCCTTTGGCTCCGGAGGCCAACGCTCTATCCGTTGAGCTACAGGCGCATTGATCGGTCGTGGCCAATTCTATCATGTTTTTGGTGTTGAGTCCACGACCAAACCGTGATGAGTGAACGACTTTCCAACAATAAGTGATGAGTAATGAGCAAGAGGAAACATTTCTTTAAAAAGCTCGATCTATTGTTTTTTCTAATCACTTATCACTAATCACTCATCACTAAGGTCAGCTGATCAGCCCCTTGATATACTCCCTGGTAATGGCTTGCTTGGGATTATTGAAGATATCCCAGGCTGGACCATGTTCGATCAACTCGCCCAGGTATAGAAAAACCACGTAGTCGGCCATGCGCCTGGCCTGGCGCAGGATGTGGGTGACGATAACGATGGTGTAATCCTGTTTCAATTCAATAAACGCGTGTTCGATCCGTTGACTGGACTGGGGGTCCAGGGCTGACGTGGGCTCATCACCGAGGATGATCTCCGGCTCCACGGCCAGGCCGCGGGCCAGGCAGAGGCGCTGCTGCTGCCCCACGGAAAGCATGGAGGCCGGTTGGCTGAGCCTTTCCTTGACCTCATCCCAGAGGCTGGCTTTCGTCAGAAAGCGTTCCACTATCTCATCCAGTTGTTTTTTGTTTTTGATGCCGTGGATGCGTGGGCCGTACGCCACATTGTCATAAATCGACATGGGCAGCGGATAGGGCTTTTGCAGCAGCAAACCCATTTTTTTCCTGATGTGCGTCACCTCGGTTTTGGGATCCAAAATGTTCTCGTCATCGACCAGTACCCGGCCGGAGATCTTCACCCCCTCGACCGAATCGATGAGGCGGTTGAACGATTTGAGCAGGGTGGTCTTGCCGCAGCCGGAAGGGCCGATAATGGCGGTAATCTTGCGATCCGGAATATTCAGGGTGATGTTTTTCAAGACCTGTTGGTTGCCATAATGCACATTCAAGTTTTGCACGCTGATATGGGTTTGATAATCCATGCTCGCTCCTATTTTACAACATGGCGGGTAAGTTTTTTGGAGAGCAGCCGGGCGGCCAGACTGATGATCAGAATCAGGATGGTCAGGATCAGCGCCGAGGCGTAGGCCCGGCCCTGGACTTCAGGAATCGGCACGCCGAGCTGGAAAAAAATGGCCAGGGGCAGAGTGGCCACCGGGCGCAACAGTGAAGTGGGGATGGCGTCGGTGAAACCGGCTGTGAAGATCACGGCCGCTGCGTCGCCGATGCCGCGTCCGAAAGCAATAAGAATCGAGGTCAGGATGCCGGGCAGCGACTGGCGGGCAACCACCTTCAAGGCGGTTTCCCAACGGTTGGCGCCCAGGGCGTAAGAGGCATCCAAAAGTTCACGCGGCACCAGGCGGATCACTTCATCCATGGAACGGATCATCATGGGCATGATCAGCATTGCGATGGCGATGATCCCGCCCAACAGCGACGCCCGCATACCGAAAAAGATCATGATGGTGAATCCGAAAGCTCCGTAGACGATGGACGGGACTCCACACAACACGTCAAAGGCAAAACGGCAGGCGGAGACGAATTTTGAATCAGACTTGGAATATACGTTAAGATAAAGTGCCACGGGCAGGCTGAACAGGATGGCCAGGAAGGTGGCGCCGCCGGCCAGGTACATTGACCCGACAATGGCGTTCAGTATGCCGCCGCCCTTACCCAGGTAATACCCCCCCTGCGGAACCTGCGTGACCATGGCCAGACTGAGATACGGGAGCCCCTTGACCAGAACGGTGAGCAGGATCAGTATCAGGCTGGAGAGGATTACCACTGTGGAAATGAGCATCAGGCCTTTGAAGATTTTTTCTTCAATCTTCCGGCGTTCCATGTCAGCGAATGCTCCTTTGCACCCGGATCAATATTATCTTGGACAGAGTATTGAAAACCAGGATCACCAATAACAGGATCAGCGCCGCCAGCATCAGGGCCGAATCGTACAATGGGATAGACAGCATCTCGCCGTAATTATTGGCGATCAGCGCCGGCAGAGGGTACGCCGGGTCCAGGACGGAATGGGGAATTTTCGCCACATTGCCGACGACCATCAAGACTGCCATGGTTTCGCCGAAAGCCCTGGAAATGCCGAGGACGACGGCTGCAGCCACACCAGGAAGCGCTTTGCGCATAACCACATGTTTGATGGTCTGCCAGCGGGTGGCGCCGACAGCCAGAGAAGCTTCACGTATCTCCTGGGGAACAGCGCGGAAAATTTCCAGTGAAACGTGAATAATGACCGGAAAAATCATTATAGCCAGGACTATTCCGCCAGCCAGGACGCTGTAACCGGTGGAAAAAGTCCCGGCAAAAGGAGCGACCACATCCTTGATAAAAGGAACTATAACCAGCATGCCCCAGACCCCGAACACCACTGAAGGGATGCCGGCCAGAATGTCGATCAGAGGCTTGACCCATTCCCTGATCCTGGAATGAGCATATTCAGAGAGGTAAATGGATGTCAGCAGGCACAGGGGCACCGCGATCAGCACCGCCACGCCGGTGACCCAGACCGTGCCCATAATGAACGACAGGAATCCGAATTCACCGCGAAAGGGACGCCAGCGACTGGAAAAAAACAATTCGCCAAGGGGCTGGCTGGCTAAAATAGGCTTGGATTTTAAGTAGAGTCCGGCAACCATTAAAAAAATGAGCGCCAAGGCCGCCAAAGTGAATAGCAGCATTATCTTGCTGGCCAGAATGTCTTTCACCCGCCTCGCAGATATGGGTACTTTCAAGGGCTTCATACTCCAATCGTACTACGTTTGTATTCAAAAAGCAATAATTTTATTTATTTTTTTGTAAGGATTTTAAAAATATCCGAGATTTTTCAGGCGTTGTTTGATGGCTTCGATCTCGCCTTTAGAAAAATCCTTGTCAGAATCCCCTTGCTGCAGGGCAATAAGATCGCGCAGGACGTAAACCACGAATTCATTGACACTGCGAAAACCACTGTCTTGAATCACGACCTGCAATTTTTCATAGAGTGGCCGGGGAATCTTCAGGGTTACCCTATCATGTTCCATATTTGTAATTATAGACGACAGTAAAACCACTGTCAAACTTGTCTCTGTGTTAGTGTTAGTGTTAGTGTTAGGAAAAGCATTCTCGAAAAAATTATTTCGACTAGTTCTCTTTAATAACATTAACACTATCACTCATTCTTGGTTTTGATCATTGGAATTTAGTGTTTGGAAAAGAGATTTTTTTTCAAATTAGAAACGATCTCCTGAAACTCACCCCCTACCCCCTCTCTTACGAAAAGAGGGGGGAACTCCTTATCCTTCTTCACTCCCCTTCTCTTCCCCGAAGAGAAGGAGCGTATCGCCATGCCGAGGCTTTGCGAGGCATCTGGCGATGCCATCCCGCAAAGCGGGGGGCCGGGGGATGAGTTGGAATCTGGGCTCGATTTATTGTGGTTCCTTGTTACTCGTCACATGTCACTCGTCACCTGCTACTATCCTGTCAGCGAAAGTTCTCCGGCTTATCAAGGAAATTCACAAGTTTCCTTGATTTCTTCTTCAACTTGCGCAAGGCCTTAGCTTCAATCTGGCGAATTCTTTCACGAGTGACCTGGAATTCCTGGCCAACCTCTTCCAGGGTATGTTCATTGCCGTCGTTCAGTCCGAAACGCATTTGGATCACCCGCGCCTCGCGTTCGGTCAGTGTCGACAGGATCATTTCCAGCTGTTCCTTCAAATTCATTTGCGAAACGATCTCCGGAGGGGAAACGGTTTTTTCATCCTCCAGGAAATCTCCCAGGTGCGAGTCATCATCACCGACCGGAGTCTCCAGAGAAATCGGCTCCTGGGCAATTTTCAGGATCTTCCTGATTTTTTCCGAAGAAAAAGCGCTTTCTTTGGCGATTTCATCTTCAGTAGGTTCTCGTCCCAGTTCCTGGACCAACCTTCTCTGAGTGCGATTGATCTTGTGGATCGTTTCAATCATGTGCACCGGAATGCGGATGGTCCGGGCCTGGTCGGCAATGGCCCGGGTGATGGCCTGGCGGATCCACCAGGTAGCGTAGGTGGAAAATTTGTATCCCCTCTGGTATTCGAATTTCTCGACCGCTTTCATCAGGCCGATATTGCCTTCCTGAATCAAGTCGGAAAACTGCAGGCCGCGGTTGATGTATTTCTTGGCGATGGAAACAACCAGGCGCAGGTTGGACTCCACCAGGTCATTTTTGGAAAGCTCGATCAGGTGAAGGCCTTCCTCGATATCCGTGCAGGTCTTGAATAGATCATCGACATTTGTTTCATATTTCTCATTGTTTTTTTCGAGTCGACGGCTCAGCTCTTCAATTTCTCCACCGATGCGTTTGCGCTCGGCCGAGCGGGAAGAACATCTGGACATCTGGCTCTTCAGTTTTTTTACCCGCTCGAGCACATGGTCGTAGATTTCCTTCAGATCCTTGATCTTCTTCATGAATTCGCGGCGGTGTTCGTAGAGAATGGACATGTCCTGGATCAGGTGGGTAATCTCCACCAATTTCTTGGCACGCACAAAATTGGATGATTTCGATTTTTTCAGGTTTTTAAATTCCCGCTTTAAGCGGTTTAGTTCTTCGAATTGCTTGAGGAAATTGTCGCGCAGTTCCTGTTTTTTTGATTCGTCGTATATGTCTTCACTGACATCAATGACCTCGTCGATTTTCTTGTGGCCTTCCAGCACATCCTGGCCCAGTTTGATCACCAGGTTCAGGACAATGTTGGTTTTTGACAGGGCTTTGATCACTTTTTTTTCACCGCGTTCAATCTTGCGGGCGATATTGATCTCTTCATTGCGGGACAGCAGGTTAACGCTGCCCATTTCCCGCAGATACTGTCGCACCGGGTCGCCGACTATCTCGGCTCTATCCCCGCCCGACTTGGACGCTTTTTTCGCCGGTTTTTTGGACGGCTTAATCTCGTTTTCCTTCAGAAAATACTTGATGTGCTTTTGATTTTTCTTGACCGCCTCATCGCTGCCGAAAATATAGGTTATGGCCGACGTTTCAATGATACCGAAACCTTTCTTGACCCTTTTTAAGATGGCCTTGAGTTCTTTGCGGAAGCTATTCAGAAAATCGTTGTACTCGTTGAGCTTTTCCTGGTTCAAAACCGATTTTTTTTTCATGACCTTGATATTCAATGAAGCCAAATGGGAGGTAATCTCCTTTTTTTTCTTGAGCAGGTTGTTCTCATTCAAAAAAACCATGAAATCATCATGCTTGATCTTGGCATCATTGACCTTGGCAGCTTCGATCAACTCCTTAATGATAACCGAAGAAACTGCGCTTTGAACCACATCAACAGCAGACTTGGACGGTTGTTCTTTTACACTGGCGGGCGGCTTGGCCGCATGCTTTTTCGGTTTGCTGACTTTCTTGTTCGCTCCCTGGGCCGACTGCTTTTTTACCCTGGCGGACGGTATGGGCGCTTGTTTTCTCAGTTTGGCGATTGGTTTATCCATTTCTTGGGACAACTGCTTTTTTTCCCTGGCGGATGGCGCGGGAGCCTTCTTTTTCAGTTTAGCGACTGTTTTATCCGCCCCTGGGGACGACTTCTTTTTTACCCTGGCGGATGGTTTGAGCGGTTGTTTTTTCGGGATTGTGGGTGAACTTGCCGCCTTTCTCTCAGGTTTCTTTTTCAATATGTTCCTCCCGGAAATATCCGCTTCTGGTTTTAATCAAAGCGTTCTTCTGCTTCATCAACTGCTCGACTTTCTTGAAATTTTTTTCTCTTTCCGCCACGGCGATATCCTGGTTCAAAAGCTTGTTCCTGTTCAAAGTCATTTTTTTTTGAAAATTGCCAATACTGGTGATGATATCCTTTTCGATTTCCGCACGGTCTTTTTTCATCTGCATTTTTTGTGAAAAAATATCATTGAGCCTGGCTTTTTCGGATGCGGTAAGCGCTTTAGTGATCTCGGCAAAACGAATTTCGCCATGCTTTTCATAACAAACGAAAAGCAGGCGAATAATGTTGCGACTGGCCAGACCAGCCAGAAGTTCAGTGCTGAAAAACTCCCTGATCTCCGGGATCACTTCCGGGGCGCGCAGAAGCGCTTCCAGTACCTTCTCTTCCATCAGGGTTATTTTCAGAGGCTGTTCGGAATTCTCCTTTTGCTGGCCCGGCTGGAGCCCAAGTTTTAAAAGATCGGCTGACGTTTTAAAAAAAGCGGCCATCCTGTGAATGTAATCTTCACGGATCACCGGATCGGACATTTTAGCAGTCGCGGCCATGACCAGATCCAGGCCCTTTCTTTTCTGGTCCGGAATGGAAAGATCGAATTCGCGGGCGGCTTTGTTCAACAAAAAATTAAAACCGTCTTCGGTTCTAAGTAAGGCCTCGTGCAGGGCTTGCGTTCCCTGGGTACGGATAAATTCATCGGGATCCTTCGCCCCCTCGAACACGACGATGCGGGGGTTGACGTTCTGTTCGAACATTTTCTCAATATTGCGAACCGTGGCCGCCTCACCGGCGGCATCACGATCGTAAAAAATATGGATGACATTGCAGAACCTCTTGAGTAAATGGACCTGCTTTTCGGTCAAGGCGGTGCCCAACGAGGCCGCCACATGGCGAAAGCCGGCTTGGAAGAGGCTGATCATATCCAGGTAACCTTCGACCAACAGTCCGGTTTTTTCCTCTTTCATGTAGTGCTTGCTCAGGTGGAAGCCGAAAAGATGGTTGCCTTTCTTGTAGATCGGAGAATCGGGAGAATTCAAATACTTGGCCGCATCATCAAAGATGGTGCGGCCTCCGAAAGCAAGTATGGTTCCGGTTTCTGAAAATATAGGGAATATGATCCGGCCCCGGAAACGGTCGTAGGTCCTGTTTTTTTCTTTTTTCACCAGCAGGCCCAGCTCAAGCGCTTTCTCCAATACTGCCCCTTTTTTTCGCAAATACCCGCTTAAGCCCTCCCAGGAATTGGGCGCGTAACCCAGGGCAAAATGTTCGATGGTTTCTTTATTTATGCCGCGGTTTTTCAAATAAGCCAATGCCGCTTTCCCCTCACTGCCGCTGAAAAGGTTTTCTTTAAAAAATTCACAGGCAAGTTCATTTATTAACAGATAGTCATCTTTTTTAACCGATTTGAAACGGCTTTTTTCCAAAGGAATATTGAATTTTTCGGCCAGGAAATGCATGGCTTCGACAAAAGAAATATTTTCCATTTCCTGCACCATAGTAAAAATATCTCCGAAACGGTTGCAACCGAAACAACTGAAACTGTTTTTATCGGGCATAACGAAAAAAGAAGGCGTTTTTTCAGTATGGAAAGGGCACAGCGCTTTAAAATTTTTGCCTGCCGGTTTCAGACTCACATAAAGCGAAGCAACGTCGACAATAGAGATATGCTCTTTTATTTGATCTTTTGAATCCATTAAAAAAAACTATATGATTTATTATATTGCTCTATTTTTCACTTTCTGTCAACAAAAAAACCGCTCTTTTAAAAAGAAATCAACAAACAGATGCCTACCTGCAGGCCGCCCAAATCAACTTCCGCGTCGATATTCTCGGGCTTGATCTTGATCTGGTCGAAACGGGCGCCGAAATCAAGGGAAAAATGGCGATTCACTTTTAATTCAAATCCGGCTTCCAGTGACAAATTGCTGCCGCTCCCCTTGACATCGCCGATCACGGATTCTTCCTTGAAACTCAGGAAATTGAAGCCGACACCGAGGTAAGGGATGAAAAAGCCCAAAGCGAAACCATAGCGCAGGAAGGCATGGACCGGCAGCAGTGTCAAGGTGGTCTTGTCATCAGTGAAAGTGGTCTGGCCAATGACTTTGTACTGGGAAGCTGACAGCAATAAATACAGGCCCTGCCAGACATGAAGGCCCAGCCGGCCACCGTAAAGCACATCGCCTTTTCCATAGATCGTCTTTAACCATGCGTTCTGTGGCTGGAAATATCCTGCATAGGGGCCGATCTTGAACATCATGTATTTTTTGCGTATTTTCCTTGCCCCCGGTTTAGAGCCCGTTGTTTCAGTTTTGGCAGGAGGCGCGATCTTAGGCTCGGCAACCGTAATCACATCCGGAGCAGCGGCAACCGCAACCACAAACTGGAGGGGTTGACGTCCGGGGTCCCCTTCCCAGTCATATACTTTGACCAGGAAATTACCGGGTTTTTTATAACTGTAATTGACCAATGATCCTACCAGTACGTTGGTTTCTTTTTCGCCAGGCAGGATTGTGCCGTCCCCCATGTCCCAGCGCAAGTGATCCGGGGTATTGAAATTAATGGCGCTGAATTGCATGGCCCGCCCGGCAAAAGCCTTGGCCGGTTCCATCATTACCTGGCGCGGATCGGCGGCGACCACGAACTCCGTAGTCAGCGGCGGCTGGTTTTTGTCTCCACCTGAATCATAGGCCTTGACCGTATAGGTGCCGGGGGAATTGTAGACATGGCTCACCTGGAAACTGGTCTTGACCACGCCCACTCCGGGGCCTGGAATGATCTCGGTACCATCTCCCAGATCCCAGGCGATTTTTTCCGGAGTATAGAAATGTTGGGCGGTGATGACTATTGGATGATTGGCTAGAGGCCGTTCCGGAGCGATATGCAAAGCGCGGACATGCGCGCTGACCGTCACCTGGGCCCGGACTGGGGTCGATCCCATGTTGCCTTTGTCATCATAAACCCTGACCTGGAACTGGCCGGCGGTAGCGTAGGCATAAGACAAGGTGACTTTCTGGCCAGGAGTTGCTTTGCCGCCGCTGGTCAGCATGGTGCCGTCGCCCATGTCCCATTTCAGCAGATTCGGCGTGCGGAAATTGCTGGCGGTGAACAGCAGCGGCTGACCGGCGACAGGAGCGGCCGGCGAGTATGTCACCCGCCTGTTTTCAGCCAGGGCCTGAACGGCAGCCGCAGGGGCTGCTTCAACTTCACTGCGCAGGATGTACCAGGCATCAGCCTGGGGCTTGGTCGATACGTTCAAGTCGGCAACCCGGAAATATTCGCCGTTTTCTCCCATGACCAAGAGTATGGTTCCAAAACCGATCTCCTTGATGATCTTGGCGGTGGCATTGGCAAGGCTGCGGATCTTGGCAAAGCGGACAATTACCCTGATCCTGGGCGCATCATTCTTAGCCTGGTCGGCAGCCAACAGGGATTGCGCCCCCGCTGCCAGTCCGGATTCGCTTTTCCAGGCAGGGCCGCAGATGAAAAAAACAAAAAACAACGCGCATGCAAGCAAAATTCTTTTTGTTTTCATGGAGATTCACCATATCATGCCCTTTTTAAAAAGTAAATATTGCAAAATAAAATTCGATTTGATATGTTCACTCTATGGAAAAAGTTTTGGCTATAGGATTTTCATTTGTCGTCTTTGTCATCGGATTGGCCTTTTTGATAACCGGCCGCATTGCCATCGGCCTGCTGCTGTTGGCGGTTTCCCTGTTTCTTGTTTTCCTGGCCTTGCGCAAAAAAGAAACCATGATCATCGAACAGAAAATCGATATCGGCGGCGAAATCAACTCGCGGATACTAAAATGCAAGAATTGCGGTGCCGAATTGAATAAGGAAGCCATGGAAGTGAAACTAGGTGCGGTTTTTATCGCCTGCCCCTACTGCAGCAGCCAATACCAGCTCGAGGAAGAACCAAAATGGTGAAACAAATTAAATTTTCCGCTGTCTTTCTTGTGCTGGCGTTGTCCTTGCCTGCCGCGGCAGCCGACTACTACTTCAAGGTCGACACCCTGAAAGCCGTGCTCACGGTTCAGCCGGACAGCTCGGTTGAAATCCGCTACGCCATCACCTTCAGCCCCGAAGCAGGCAGCCACCCCATCGACATTGTGGATATCGGCATGCCCCATGAAAATTACGATATCCGTACAGCCAGGGCTGCCATTGCCGGGAGCGAACTGAATGACATCAGAAATTCGCAATATGTCAAGCCTGGTGTGGAAATCCATCTTGGCAGCAGGGAGATCCGACCGGGGCAGACCGGGACCATCGAATTTGCCATCAAAGTCGGGCAGATGATCCATCCCGACAGTGACGACAGCCGTTTCGCCTCTCTGCAGTTCAAGACAACCTGGTTCGATCGCAAATATGTTTCCGGCAATGCCGAACTGCTGGAGATTCAATTCAATCTGCCGCCGGGTACCACTCCCGAGCAAGTAAAATACCATGGCTTCGGCCGTTCCGATTATCAGCCCAGCGAAACATCCTATCAAAATAACCGTGTGGTCTACATCTGGCGCTGGACAGGCCAGCCGGCATCGGTCCCTTACGCGGCCGGGGCTTCCTTTTCCAGGAATCTGGTGGCCAGCGTCTATTCCCCGCCCCGTCCATCTGTACTCAAAGCACTGTTCACCGCGTTCTTGGCTTTTTTCGGCTTCGTCTTCACCCTGACTCCCTTATGGATCATCGCTTTGATCATTATTATCGCCGTGCGCTCCAGCCGCAAGCGCATGAAACAATACCTGCCGCCGCGCCTCGGCATCGAAACGGGAGGCATAAAGCGAGGTCTGACCCCGCCGGAAGCGGCCTTGCTCCAGGAACTGCCTCTCTCCCAAGTGATCCTGCTCATCGTTTTCGGACTGCTGAAAAAAGAAAAAATAGCCATCAAGGAGAAATCTGCCAAGGATTTCCGCTTTCATGAACAGAAACAGGAAGGACTGGAACTCCAGGAATACGAAACCTCTTTCATCACCGCAATTGACGGCGAGAACCGTCTGAATAAGACAACATTGCGCAAGATGTTCACCAACATGATCAGCGCTTTGCAGAAAAAAATGGCCGGCTTTTCCCGGCGCGAAACCAACATGTACTACCTGTCGATCATGAACAAGGCCTGGGAGCAGATAAAAAACTCTCCGCGCGACAAGCTTCCCGAAGAACTGGCCGCTTCCCTGGAATGGCTGGCCCTGGATCCTGAATATGAAAACAAATTGGGTCCTTACACCGAAGACGCGCTGTTCACACCGGGAAACCGTGATTACTGGTACCGCCATTTCCCGCAACGAACCACGGGAACGGGCGCCAGAACGGTCCCCGGGAAGGGCTATGGCCAGACCGTCAGCGGCGCGGCCAATCGCTTCGTCCAGTCCCTTCAGGTTTTTTCAAGCGCCCTGATCGGCGAAAGCGTCGCGTTTACCTCGGCCATTACCAAAGTGACCAATCCGCCGCCGGTAGCCCAATCGTCGGGTTCAGGCGGCCATGGAGGCAGCAGTTGCGCTTGCGCCTGCGCCTGCGCCGGCTGTGCCTGCGCTTGTGCCGGAGGCGGCCGATGAAAATCTATTCTGGAAAAAAAGCTATCGCGGCCATGCTGGTTGCCCTGGCCGCCTCCGCTTTTACCGCCGCGGCCGCAGCCCAACTGTTCAGCCGCGGACGTTTCCTGGCCCTGCGCCTGGGCGTTTCCCGCTACGAAAACACCAGCGGCTTGTTTCCGGCCTTGTTCGTTTTCCTGGCGTTGATGGTTCTGCTGACACCGCTGCTGCTGCGTGCCTACGCCCGCATACGTTACCCTGAATTCCCGGCTCCCGGCCTGTTCCACTACTACAACAGTGAAAAATTCGGCGCCAAGCGCATCCACCTGCGCGTGGAAAAGGACAGGACGGCCATCCTGATGGTCGACGCCTACCGCGTGGTTCATCTCAACATCACGGCAGCGGCCATGATCAAGTACTTTCTCGACGACACCCCGCAGCGCGAAAGCCGCCGCCGCTTGGCCGCAGCCTTCAATATCAGCCAGGCCAAAGCCGGCCGCGACTATCGCGAGGTGCTGGAAAAGATCGACCTGCTCATAAACCGCAGCGATATCTGCCCGGTGACTTTTTTCGGCATCGACAAGATCGAAGCCTTCCAGACTCCTGTTTCGGCCCCCTACCGCATGGACATGGTTTTGACCTACCGCTGCAACATCAACTGCTCCCACTGTTACAACCAGCGCCGCGAATCCGCCGAGTTGACCACTGCCGAATGGAAAAAGATCATTAAAATCCTTTGGGACCAGGGCATCCCCCACATCGACTTCACCGGCGGTGAGCCGACCCTGCGCCAGGATCTGGTCGAACTGATCACCTACGCCGAGGACCTGGGCCTCATCACCGGACTGCTGACCAACGGCGTGCGCCTGGCCGATGCCGCGTACGTCAGGCAACTGAAGCAAGCCGGCCTTGATTATATGCAAATCACCCTGGAATCACACCTGGAGGAGGTCCACAACCAGATGGTTGGCAGCGACTCCTTCCGTTATACCGTGCAGGGGATCCGCAACGCCGTCGAGCAGGACATTTATGTGCTAACCAACAGCACGATCACCAATGCCAACAGCGACCTGATCGCAGAGATCGTCCCTTTTTTGAAAAACTTGGGAGTCAGATCCTTTGCTGTCAACTCTATCATCAAGGCCGGAAAATCGCGCCACCAGGACCCCGGGTTGAGCGAAAAAGAACTCTTACCAGTAATCAAACAACTGCAGCAGAAGGCCGCACAGGAAGGGATGAGACTCACCTGGTACACGCCGACGCAGTATTGCCGGCTGAACCCGGTGGAACTCGACCTGGGCGTCAAGCAGTGCACGGCCGGCAAATACAACCTGGCCGTCGAGCCCGACGGCACGGTCATACCCTGCCAGAGTTTTTTCCGGCCCCTGGGCAATATCCTTAATGATCCTTTTGAAAAAATCTACCAGCACGATTTTCTGGTTTCCCTGCGCCGCCGCGACTGGGCCATGGACAAATGCCGGGAATGCGAATGGCTTTCCACCTGCGGCTGCGGCTGCCCGCTGCAGATCAGCGAAGATTCTTTCTGCTGCCCTGACCTTTTGAGCAACCCGTGAAAAATATCCGCGCCGAACTGGAAGCACGGGAAAACAATGTCCTGCATCCGCGGGCGGCGCGCAGCAGCGGAAGTAGTCGCCTGCGACCGGAGAAGCCCTCGCCGGTGCGCACCGAGTTCCAGCGCGACCGCGACCGCATCCTGCACTCGAAAGCCTTTCGCCGCCTGAAGCACAAGACCCAGGTATTCATCTCCCCGGAAGGCGATCATTTCCGCACCCGGTTGACCCACACCCTGGAATTGAGCCTGATCGCCCGGACCATTGCCCGGGCCCTGAACCTGAACGAGGACCTGACCGAGGCCATCGCCCTGGGTCACGACCTGGGCCATACCCCTTTCGGGCACATCGGCGAAGCGGTCCTTGACGAACTCTGCCCAGGCGGTTTCCGCCATTACGAACAGAGCCTGCGGGTGGTCGACAAGCTAGAGAACAAGGGGTTGGGACTGAACCTGACCGCGGAGGTCCGCGACGGCATTCTCAAACACTCCAAGGGCCAGGGGGAAGTCATCCCCAAAAAACGCGAGCTGCGCCCCCTCACCCTGGAAGGCCAGATCGTGCGTCTGGCTGACATCATCACCTACGTCAACCACGACATCGACGACGCCAAGCGGGCCGGGATCATTTCTGACGCTGATATCCCCGAATCGAGCAAAAAGCTCCTGGGCAGCAAGTATGCCAAACGTATCGACACCATCGTCATCGACGTCATCAACGAAACCTTGAAGAACAATCTGGAGATCATCACGACATCCGCTCCGGTCTTTGCCGAATTGCTCAGATTGCGGGATTTTCTTTTTCAAAATGTCTATTTCCGCCTCGAAAGGATGAGCGAAAAGGAGAAGACCAGGGAGATTCTCCTGGCCATCCATGCCCATGTCGGCCGCGACCCGCAGGCCTACATCAACCCCTACCCTGAAAATGATCCCGTCGCGGTCCGAGTCATCGACTTCATTGCCGGCATGACCGACAACTACGCCCTGAACCTGTTCAAGAAGATATCTTTTCCCGCATACCTCAGCTAAAAAACAATCATGAACACAAATAATGTGGACCGGCTCGAGACCAAGATCTTTTGCTCGCGCGGAGTTTCCTTAAAAATTCAAAACCTCAGTTTGACATTACAAATATTTTCCTGCAAAATTCACATATGAGAAAACCAAGCGGTCAAAGGAATATTTTTCCACAAAATCATGGAGGGCAAAAATGAAATTAAAGCATCTTGGCATAGTGCTGGTAATGGTATGCCTGGCGTCATTTTCCTGCGTCACCAGCGGCGAAGCTGACAACAATGACGATTCCAATCCGCCGAATTTCATAAAAGACACCTGCTCGGGCTGCCCGTCGGAAGAAAATATTGGCAATGTGACCGGCATCCGTTTCTTTAGTTATGTGAAGAATACCGGGGGCAGCGGCAAGATCAGCATGAGCATCGGCGCCGGAGACAAAAGCGCCTCCAAGGAATTCAACGTGACCGCCGGGACAAGTTACGTTTTTCAGGCTTCCGTGCCTGTGGAAAAATCAAGTACAACCTCTTTTACCTATCAGGCAAAATTCCCGGGATCTTCAGGATATACGGATACTCATGCGGTAAGCGGATATCACGTCACTGGTGCTCCCTTTGATCTGCAGATGAACCCAAAATAAGCGAAATCTATTGTTCCTGGAAAGGCATTTCATCCTCATGAAAAGACAAATTTATACAATAGCCTGCGAATAACCACAAAATAAAACCGTAGCGGGTTCGCGAATTTTCCAGCTTCGTGGTTTGACCGGTACCAGCCGTTTATTTTTTTTGCATCCAGGGTCGGAAAGCTTTATTCAGTTCGCTCTCGTTCATGGCGCCGCTGACGCGGTGCACTTCTCCGCCCTTGACAAACATGATCAGGGTGGGAATGCTGAAGATCTGGAACTGCGAAGCCAGGCCGGGCTCGGCGTCGGTGTCGACCTTGGCCACGGTAATCCTGGGCTGGGCGGCTGCGAATTTTTCCAAAGCCTTGGCCATCTGGCGGCAGGGCAGGCACCAGGCGGCCCAGAAATCCACCAGCATGGGTTGGGGATTCAGGCGGATCGAGGATTCGAAATTGTCAGTTGTCAGGATCCGCAAGCGGGGCGCATCCTTAAGCGGCAGCGGTTTCTTGCATTTGCCGCACAAGGGCACGCCACGGTAATCATCACGGACACGGTTGGAAACGCCGCAAGCCGGACAACGGATTATTTCAGCCATGTTTTTTCTCCACTTGTAGTTCACCGACCATTTCAACAAGTCGGTCCAGGCCTTCGACCATGTCGGTTTTTCCAACGATCCTGCCCTTTTTAAACAGCAGGCCGTGCTGCTTTGAAAAAGCCAGACCGATATCGGCGTCCTTGGCTTCGCCCGGGCCATTGACTTCGCAACCCATGATGGCCACGCGCACAGGACAGGTAAAACGGAGGCGGCCGATCTTTTTTTCAAATTCTTTCACCAAGGCGATAAGGTCAACGGAAGTACGGGCGCAGGTCGGGCAGGAAATAATCTCGATATCGTTGCGGGCCAGTCCAGCGGCCATCAGGATCTGCCGGGCCACTTTGATCTCGCGGACAGGATTCGCGGTCAGCGAGACGCGGATGGTGTTGCCAATGCCGTCGAGCAGCAGGCTGCCGATGCCCAGGGCCGAACGGATGCTGCCGGAAAAAAAAGTTCCCGCTTCGGTAACACCCAGGTGCAGCGGATAAGGGCATTGGCGGTCGGCCAGCCGGTTAGCGGCTACCGTTTCCCTGACGTCGTGCGACTTCAACGAGATCTTTATATCAAAAAAATGTTGATCCTCAATGAATTTGATCTTGTCCAGCAGGGAGCTGACCATGGCCTCGGCCGGGGACAGCCCGGCCCGGCAATACTTTTTTTCCAGCGAACCGGCGTTCACGCCGATGCGGATGGGAATCTTTTTCTGGGCGGCCAGACGGACGACGGCTTTGAGTTTCTCATTGCCGCCGATGTTTCCGGGATTGATGCGGATGCCGTGGGCGCCGTTATCTATGGCCCCCAGTGCCAGGGTGGAGTCAAAATGAATATCGGCGATCACGGGCAGGGGCGAGCGCGCAGTGATCTTCGCGAAGGCCGCCAGCGCCGATTTCGACGGGACGGACACGCGCACGATGTCGCAGCCGGCGCCTTTCAGCCGCCGGATCTGTTTCAGGGTGGATTCAACGTCTTCGGTCGCGGTATTGGTCATGGACTGGATAGAAACGGGATGGGCCCCGCCGATGCCGACCCGGCCGACGAATATTTCCCTTTTCATGTTGAAATTATAGCGAATTCAGTAACAAGTGACAAGCATGACAAAGAAATAAAACAAGGTTCGAAGTTCAAAGTTCGAAGTTCGATGTAAACAGCATAGTAGCGATCCCATCCCCAAGAAATTAAGCAATTTGCTTCTATATAGTTTTTGTTCTTGCTTTTTTCAACGTCGAACGCCGAACATCGAACATCGAACCTAAAAAAAAGGGCGGTTTCTCCTGAAGCCGCCCTTTTTTGAACTAGATTACTTTACCGTGATGGGAATGGCCTTGGTCCTGGCTTCCTCGATCTTGGGAATGGTGAGTATAAGGATGCCGTCCTGCAGCGACGCATCGATCTTTTTGCTGTCTACATTCTTGGGAATCGTGAACGAGCGCTCGAAAATCCCGTAACTCCTCTCCAGGCGATGGCAGCTTTCATTTTTGGTCTCCTCTTCCTGTTTTCTTTCTCCACGCAGGGTGAGCGTATCGCCGGAGAATTCTACTTTGACGTCTTCTTTCTTGAAACCCGCAAGTTCAATTTTAAAAATATAGGCCTCCCTGGACTCAAAAATATCAGTCATGGGGCGCCAGGCGCTCGGCGTCAATCCGTTCTTGGAAGATTCGTCAAAAAAATCTTCCCCAAAAATCCCGTTCTCACGGTCGTACATGTTAGCCAGATCCGCATAGGGTTGCCATTTGGTTATTCTCATATTAACCTCCTTTATTGTTTTTCTACAGGAAATATAGAATAAATTTTCAATTCTGTCAACATATCTTATTGTTTTTTTATTATATTTATTTGAGTATCTTCATATCAACTTATATCAATTTCCGCCTATTGATTTTCAAAGGCCTTTCGGCTATTATGGTTTTATAAATGAAAATAGCTGACTTGCTCATCCGTGTCCGCCAGGGCGATCCCATGGCTTTGGCCAAGGCCATCACCATGGTGGAAAACCGCAAAAAAGATTATAAAAGCCTGTTGGCGGGCATTTATCCATTGCCCGGCAAAGCCTTGAAGATCGGCATCACCGGAGCTCCCGGCAGTGGCAAGAGCTCACTGATCGAAAAAATGATCGCCATATTGAAGGCCCAGGGGGTACCCATCGCGGTCCTGGCAGTTGACCCGTCTTCCCCATTCACAGGCGGGGCGCTGCTCGGCGATCGCCTGCGCATGATCCAGCATAGTAACGATGCCAACGTTTTCATCCGCAGCATCGCCAACCGGGGCCAATTGGGAGGATTGAGCCTTTCCACCCATGAAATCGTCGATTTGCTCATTGCGGCCGGCAAGGAGATCATCCTTATCGAGACCGTGGGCGTCGGCCAGTCCGAAGTTGACATTGTAAATGTCGCCGACATGGTGCTCATGGTGCTGAATCCCGACAGCGGCGACGAAATACAGATCTTCAAGGCCGGCATCATCGAGATCGCCGATATATTCGTCATCAACAAGGCCGATCTGGGTGGCAGCGACAACAAGATCAGCGAAATCAGGAACTATTTCGCCACTGCCGCCAGGAGCCCGCTGATCTTCCCCACTTCGATCAAGGAAGACAGGGGAATTCCTGAACTGCTGGCCGCGATCCGGCAATTCCAGCATGATGAAAGCGGCCGCATCGATGAAAAAAGGGCCAACATAAAAAGAAACTATGTGGAAAAGATCGTGGCCGAACGCTTCCGGGAAGAGATGCGCCTCAATTCAGCAATAGAGGACATGCTCAAGACCGCGGCCACGGCCAATCCTTTGCAGCTGGCCGAAACGATCTTTCAGAAAATAAAAACAGGAGACAGCAATGATAAAAAAAATTGACCATATTGCCATCGCGGTGAAGGATTTGTCCGCGGAGATCAGCCGCTACCGCGATGTGCTCGGCCTCGAGTATCTGGGCTCGGAAGTGGTCGCCGAGCAGAAGGTGACGGTAGCCTTTTTCAGGATCAACGATGTGCTCATCGAACTCCTCGAACCCACTGGAGCGGATTCCCCTATCAGCGCCTTTATAGAAAAAAAAGGTGGCGGCCTGCACCACCTTGCTTTGGAAGTGGATGACATCAAGGCCACCATCAAGCGTTTGCAGGAAAAAAACGTGCAGATGCTTAACAGCGAACCAAAAATCGGCGCCCACAACGCCCAGATAGCCTTCACCCACCCCAAAAGTTTTTCCGGAGTACTGTACGAACTGAAACAGAAATAGGATGAGTCAAAAAACCAGGCTGGCCATTCTTTGGCACATGCACCAACCCAACTACCAAAATCCCCATAGCAAAAAATTCGACTTGCCCTGGCTGCGCCTGCATGCATTGAAAGACTATTTCGGCATGGTTCATATACTGGAGGAATTTCCCTCTCTGCGCCTGACCTTCAACCTGGTGCCATCGCTGCTGGCCGGACTGCAACTTTATTTAAACGGCGTCAGCGATGAATTCCTCGATGTGTTTCGGAAAACCGCCGATGACCTGAACCCGGAAGAAATCCAGTTCCTGGTGCGCCATTTTTTTTCCATCCATTATGAAAACCATATCAAACCCTACCGGCGCTATGATGAGCTTTACCAAAAAAAAATGAAGCGCCTGGGCCAGCAGGGCGATCCCGATTGGCGGCGTGTTTTCACGACAGCCGAACTCCGCGACCTGCAGGTATGGTTTCAACTGACTTATTTCGACGAATTCTATAAAAACGGAGATCCTCGGGTCGAAGCCCTGATACGCAAGGACCGGCAGTTTTCTGAAAGCGACAAGCACATGGTCGGTGCCGTGGCAGACGAAATTTTGGGACGCATCATTCCTGAATACCGAAAATTCAAGGACCTGGGCCAAATTGAGCTAAGTACCAGCCCTTTTTATCATCCGATCCTGCCGCTTTTACTGGACCCGCAGGCCGGTAAAAAAGCCAACCCGAGTCTGGCCCCTTACGATCTTGATTTCAACTGGGAAGAGGATGCCCGGGCACAACTGCAGGCCGCGTTGGAATTGATGCAAAAGACATTCGGCACCAGGCCGCTCGGCATTTGGCCCCCTGAAGGAGGTCTTTCGGAAGCGGTACTGCATCTGCTTGAAAAATCCGCTATCGCCTGGACCGCTTCCGATGAGGAGGTCCTGAGCCGATCGCTGCCGCACCCCCTGGCACGTGACGCTGGATTCATGGTCAACGACCCGAAAGCGCTTTATACTTCATATTCCCTGGCCGGCAGTTCACTGAAAATTTTTTTCCGCGACCACCTGCTTTCGGACCTGATCGGTTTCTATTACCAGAAATTCCCGGCTGCGGACGCGGCAGCCGACCTGTTCAGCCGCATCAAGGCTATTGCCCAAGCCGGACCCGAGGGCTTAACCATCCCCGTCATTCTGGACGGCGAGAACGCCTGGGAATTCTATGTCCACAGCGGCCGTGATTTCTTGCGTGAATTCTACCGCCTGGTCACACGGGACCCCGAGATCGAAACGGTTACCTTTTCAACCGCCCTGGAGCGGCCGGCCCGCGAACTGCAGAAATTGAAAAGCGGCTCCTGGATCAACGGCAATTTCGACATCTGGATCGGCGATCGTGACGACCAGCGGGCCTGGGAACTGTTGAAAGGCACCCGGGACTCTTTTATGGCCGCAAAAGGCCGGCTGACGCCGGAACAGGTCGGCGAAATTAAAGCACTCCTGCACACCGCCCAGGGCAGCGACTGGTTCTGGTGGTACGGCAAGGAAAACTACACTCCCGATATCGAAATTTTCGACGATCTTTTCCGCCAGAACCTGCAAAAAATTTACCAGCTCCTGGGCCAGCCGTTTCCCGAGGAACTGCTCATCCCCATACCCAGCTCAACGCCCAGCGACCGCCTGTCCATAATCGGGCCCCAGGATTACCTGGAGGCGCGAATCGACGGCCAGAACAGCGATTACTTCGAATGGCTCGACGCCGGGCGTGTCGACATCCTTTCCTACGGCGGCGCCATGAACATCTCCAACCCTCTGGTCAAGACTCTCTTTTTCGGTTTCAGCCATGACCATATTTTTCTCAGGATCGACACCAAGAAAAACGCCCGCACCTACTTTGAAAACGGGTTTTCGCTGCGTCTGCTGCTGCAAAACGAAAAGCAACGCTGGCAGGGCGCCATACGTCATCAGGATGGGGAATTGGTTCTTGACGGTTTTTCTGACGGCGCCGGCGGAGCGGTCGGGAGGATCATTGAAGTGACCATTCCCTTCCGCGCCCTGGCCCTCAGCGAAGGCGGTGAATTCCGGCTGCAGATGCATTGGTCATTCAATGGCCAGCCTTTTCAGGCCATCCCGGCCCGCGAGCCGATATCCTTCAAAGTGCCCGACGCCCGCGCCTACTCGGCCTATTGGCAGGTGTAAGAGCTGAAGTCAGAAATCGGTGTACGGTTGACGGCATACGGAAAACGGTAGAAGAAAAGAAATGAATGCAGAAAAGATAAATTCCAAATCTCAAATCCCAAATTCCAATTAAATTCCAAGTTGCAAATTCCAATGTCCTAAACAGGGGATAGGGTATAAGGTAAGAATAAACGAGAAATCATAATCGCCCTTCTCAAACTCACCCCCTACCCCCTCTCTTACCAATAGAGGGGGCGAAGCCCTACTCCCCTTCTCTTCGGGAAGAGAAGGGGTTGGGGGATGAGTTGGGGAGTTAGATTATGGCTTGTTTTCTTTGTTTTGATAAGTAGGTCATATGTACTTTAAAGTTGCTCGAAATTTAGGAATTTAAATGGGCGATTTACCTGATCGCTCATGCGTCTTCCCCTACCCTGTACCATAATACTGTTGCTTGGGATTTGGATTTTCCTGGGGCGGTTCGCGCCTGTCCCCGCCAGGTGGAACCGCCTTTACCCTGCTTTTTCTTTTTTCTTCACCGTATACCGTCCACCATACACCGTAAACCGATTTCTTTTCTGGTTGTTGAATTATCTTATACTTCTGTCATATAATCGGCCCATGACGCAACCAGAAAAAAAAGCCAAGTTCACAATGCCCCACCCTATCGTACTGATTTATGTGCTGGTGATCATGATGGTCATCCTGACCTGGATTATCCCCTCCGGTGAATTCCAGCGCGTAGAGACCAAGGTGGGCGGCAGCAGCCGCCTGGTCACCGTTCCCGGCACCTTCCATCAGGTCGCCCAGCAGCCGGCTGGCCTCGAGGCCCTGCTGTTGGCCCCGATCCGCGGCTTCCAGGACGGCATGCTGATCATCGTCTTCCTGTTCATCATCGGCGGCGCTTTCAACGTGATCAACGAGAGCGGCGCCATCAACATGGCGATCCAAAGGATGGCCGCCGCATTCTCCCTTCACCCGAAGCTGAACCGCTTCATTATCCCGGCGCTGATGCTGGTCTTCTCGCTTGCCGGGTCGGTGTTCGGCATGTGCGAGGAGACCATCCCCTTCGTCCTGATATTCATCCCTCTGGCCATGTCGCTGGGCTACGACTCCATCGTCGGTGTAGCCATCCCCTTCCTAGGGGCCGCCGCCGGCTTCGCCGCCGCTTTTTTCAACCCCTTCACCGTGGGCGTGGCCCAGGGGCTCTCCAACCTGCCCCTGTATTCCGGCCTGACGTACCGCCTGATCGTGTGGGTTATCGGTACGACAATCACCATCACTTTCGTCATGATCTATGCCGCCAAGATCAAGAAGAACCCGGGAAAAAGCCTCGTTTATGACCTGGACCGGGAGCGGGCGCAGGTCGCCCCGGCCGGTGCTGCCGACCTCTCCGAGTGGAACTGGCGTCACAAAGCGGTTCTGGCGGTCTTCGCTGCCGGCATCATCATCCTGGTCCTGGGCATCCTGATCAAGCACTGGTACATCGAGGAGATCGCCGGGCTGTTCCTGGCCATGGGACTGGTCGCTGGCTTTGTCGCCGGCCAGGGGCCGAGCCGGGTCGCGCGTAACTTCGTTGCCGGCGCCCGTGACTTCGTCGGCGTGGCCTTTGTCATCGCCTGCGGCCGGGCCATCCTGATCGTGGCCCAGGACGGCAAGATCCTGGACACGCTCCTTTTTTATGCATCCAATTTCATTTCCATGTTCCCGCGCATCGTCGCCGCCCAGATGATGTTCCTCACCCAGAGCGTGATCAATTTCTTCGTGCACTCGGGCACGGCGCAGGCGGCGTTGACCATGCCCATCATGGCCCCGCTGAGCGACCTGGTGCATATCACACGCCAGACCACGGTCTTCGCTTACCAGCTCTGCGAGTTCGTCAACCCCATCCTGCCCACTTCGGCGGTGACCATGGGCGTACTGGGCCTGGCGCGCATCCCCTGGGACAAGTGGGCGCGCTGGTTCCTGCCCTTGATGCTTATCCTGATGGCCCTGAGCCTGCTGTTGCTCATTCCTCCCGTGCTGATGAACTGGGGGCCTTTTTAAAGAAAGGGGACAGGGGACAGGGTTTAGGGTTCAGGGTCTAGGGTCCAGCCCCTTCTCTTCCCAAGAGAAGGGGTTGGGGATGAGTTGGTAGTTCACTTTCATTGCCGTTGCACCATCAATTCATCTACTCATCAACGAGGGCCCCTCTCCTTGTTTGGGTCATTTGCTCATTGCTGCTTGTAACTTATTCCTGATTTGGATTTATGAGCGCGATAACCGCGCCTTATATTTTTTCTTTCCTCGTCACTTGTTACTTGTCACTTGTCACTTTATAATCTTTCCATGCTCTTCATCATCCCGCTGGCCTATTCCGCATTAGGAGCCTTCAGCATGGTTATGCAAACCATCCTGCTGCGGGAATTTTTCGTGATAGCGGCCGGCAACGAGATATCCTTCGGCATCGCCATGGGCGGCTGGCTGCTCGGAGTCGGGGCCGGATCCATATGCGGGGCTTTTTTCAGCGCCCGCCGCTTGCGGACCGCGACCGCTTTTTCCTCGACGGTCCTGGCCTTGGCTGCCTCAGCCCCACTCCTGCTGGCCACGGTCCGCTGCCTGCATTTACTGGGCGTGATATCCCAGGGCACACTGCTGCCGCTGGCCAAAACTTTTTATCTTATCCCCCTGCTGACCATGCCCTTCAGTTTCATGAGCGGCTTTGCTTTTCCGCTGGCCGCCAAGCTTAGACCGCAGTCCGAGGAAAATCGACCCCGCTTGCTGGTCGGAGCATATATCTGGGAATGCCTAGGCGCCCTGGCCGGGGGCATGGCCTACACTTTCTGGCTGGTTGAAAAATACGATCCGCTTTTGATCATCCTACTGTTCACCCTGCCGCTGCTGCTCGGGTCGGGCTGGGTGGCCCTGGTCCCTGCAAGGGACAAAAAAAATCTGGCCCTGCACCTGCTGGCTTTGGCACTGACCCTTGCCGTTATCTTCAGCGGCGGCGCCGGCCGGATCGATTCCTGGCTTGTGCAACAGAGATGGCTGGGAATATCCAGTTCCGATCTGATCGCCAACCGTGACTCCAAATATCAGAACCTGCAATTGGGATTGCGACATGGACAATACAGCTTGTACAGCAACGGCCAACTGGCAGCCGTGTTTCCCGATGACGACCCACAAAGGATCCTGGCCGCCCAGATCATCAGCCAGCATCCCAGTCCCAGGGACATCCTGGTCATCGGCAGCGCCAGCAGCGGCCTGGCCAAGCATCTGCTGCGCTACAAGATCGCCCGGCTCACAACCGTGGAGATCGACGCCGAGTTTTCAAACCTGATTATCGAGCACCTGGACGCCGCCGACCGCGCCGCCCTGCGCGACCCGCGCCTGCGCGTGCTGATCATGGACGGACGCCGTTTTGTCAAACTGGCCGCCCGGGCCGGGTCCGAGTCGCAACGCTTCGATCTGGCATTCATCAACCAGCCCGACGCCTTGACCGCGCAACTCAACCGCTATTATACCCGGGAATTTTTCAAGGATCTGAAAAAGATCCTGACCCCGGGCGGAGTTGTGGCCCTGCGCCTTTCCGCTTCGGAAAACTACGATTCGGATATCATAAATCCCTACACCTCGGTCATTTTTCAAACCCTGAAAAGTGTATTCCCCTTCATTGCTGTTTCTCCGGGACCAACCAGTGCTTTTTTTGCCTCTGCTGAAGAAGCGATCGTCACTACTGAAAGCCAAGTCCTGGCTGAACGCTACCGAGCCCTGGTCCTAGCGCCGGCAGGGCTGGAGCGGATATTCACTTCATTGTACCCGCTCGAAAAAACCGCTGCAATCAGCGCCGCCCTGCAAAAGCACAAGGCCCGGGATTTGAACCGCGACCAGCGGCCCATTGCTTATTTTTTAGGCGGCCGTATGCTGGGCTGGAGCAGCGGCAGCCCACTGACAGGCCTGTTTCGCCTGCTCGGGAAAGTGAAATTCACAATCGTGCTCATGACCATGGGACTGCTGCTGCTGCCGGTCTTCCTGCTCACTTTATTCAGGCGTAAAAAACAGGTCGGCCTGGCGCAGATCCTGCCGGCCGCCGCCAGCGGCGGCTTTGCCGGACTCTCCTTTGAAATCACGGCCATTTTTATTTTCCAGAACACCTGGGGATTTGTCTACCAGGCAATTGGCTTGCTGATCGCCCTGTTCATGCTGGGCCTGGGTGCCGGAGCCGCGCTGGCCAACCGCAACATTGAAAAAAAACTCCCGACGGCCGAACAAGCCGCGCGTTGGCTTGCCGGGATCCAGATGCTCATCGCCGTCCTGAACCTGGGCTGCCTGCCGCTGCTCAGGATCAATTTCAGACTGGGTTGGCCGGGACAATTCCTCCTGGCTGCCTGGCTGGGCGGCATGGGGCTGCTGGTCGGAGCAATACTGCCTCTGGGCATGCGCGTTATGAGGCGCCTGCCGGCCGGACTGAGCGCCGGGCTGCTGAATGCCGGTGATTATCTGGGCGGGGCTATCGGTTCACTGGTGATGGCTGCATTTTTCCTGCCGCTTCTGGGCACAGGCAACAGCTTGCTGCTGATCTCCCTGCTGTCGCTGGTTTCAGCCGCTCTCCTGCTTCTGGCGGCCGGGTCCGGGCCGCGGCCAACCTGCAAACAGTGAAAGGCAAAAGCCGCAGCGGGATAAAACCAAGGGTGCGAGTGATTCGCTGAAATCTAATGGACCGCAACCAATCCCTGCCAATCGTTTAGTACCTGGATGGCTTCTTCCAGGATCGGATCTTTGCGCAGGTCGGAGAGCCATTGTTTTCTTTTCTCGCTTATGGGATCGGTCGCGGCTGCTTCAGCGCTCCCGGTTTTTGCTTCATTGACCGTGGCCCGAATATGGGCAATCTCGACCTGCTGCTGGTTGAACTTGTCGGCCTCTTGAAAAAGCGTTTCCTGCTCGGCCTGGAAATTTTGCAGGTTCAGGGTCACCAGGGTCACTTCACGCTGCTTTTTCAAGCGGACGATATTTTCAGCGATCTGCTGGAAACGGGCGTTGGCCTCCCGCCTTTTTTGACTGCGGCTTTTCAACTCCGCCAATTTGCCTGGATCAAGAGCCCATGGTGAAAAGGAAAGCTGGGAAACCGTGTCCCAGGGCAGGGAGTATTTCTGGCTTTTTTCTCCAACGCCGAGGTAGGTATACAGATCGGGCAGGACGATATCCGGGACCACTCCTTGATACTGGGTGGAAGCGCCGGTAATGCGATAATATTTCTGCACGGTCAAAGCGATGGCTCCCAGCGGCCGCAAATGCTTCATGTCGTTGGCAAGAAAACGGTCCAGGTCGAGCATGACCTGCACCGTGCCTTTGCCGAAAGTATGCTCGCCGCCGATGACCACGGCCCGGCGGTAGTCCTGCAAGGCCGCGGCTACGATCTCCGAAGCCGAAGCGCTGAGAGAATTGACCAGGATGACCAGCGGCCCACGATAGCTGATTTCACCGTCGCGGTCTTCATATATCTGGGGCGCCGAATGCCTGTCTTTCACCTGCACCACCGGACCCTTTTCAATAAAAAGTCCGGACAATTTCACGGCGTCATCCAAGGCCCCGCCGCCATTGCTGCGCAGGTCCAGGATCATGCCTTCCACGCCAAGGGCGACCAGTTCCTGCAGTTCCTTCTTCACATCGTCGCTGGCATTGCGCCCGGAAGAGCGGTTGAAATCGTGGTAGAACTTGGGCAGATAAATATAGCCGAATGATTTTTTCAGTTTGTCGTCGGTCAGAACGGCGGAACGGGCGTAGGTCTCCTGGATCTCGACCACATTACGCACCAAGGAGATCTGCATGATGCGGCCGTCGGTTTTTTTGACCGTCAGGCGCACCAGACTGCCTTTTTTGCCGCGCACCAATCGGGCGGCATCAATGACGCTCATGCCCACGATATCGACGGGCTCCTCGTCGCCCTGGCCGACCTTGAGGATGAGGTCTTCGACCTTGAGCAGGTTCTGGATCCAGGCCGGACTGCCGGGAATGACATCGAAAATCTTGATGAAACCGTCGTCTTCACCCAGCAGGGCCCCGATGCCCTCCAAGGTGCCCGACATCTCGATATCAAACTCTTCCTTGGCCCGGGGCGGGAAATACTGACTGTGCGGATCAAATATGGCGATCAGAGAATTGAAGAACAGCGACTGCATATCATCCGACCTTTCCTGGAGCAGGCGGTTGAAAAGTCGCAGTACACTCTTTTGCACCGCTTGCCGCGCCCGGATTTCCAGAGCCGCGACAAAGGGACTGTTTGCTTTTGTGCTGCCGTTTTTTTGTCCGGCCTCGGTTTTTTGCAGATTGAGATACTGGGTCAGCGTGAGGTATTTCAACCACTTGTCCCACCATTCCCGCAGTTGGGCAAGGTCGCGGCTGGTCTCCCTTTTGTCAGAATCGAGTTCGATCCAATCATCCCTGGAAAAATCAAAAGGTTTGCTCAATATCTCCAGGCAGATATCACGGACCTGCAGGACGCGCTGACGTAAAAGCTGTTTGCCCAATCTCGGCAGGGAAAAATCCCCGCTGCGCAATTCATCATCTATCTTGAAGGTGTAGGCTTTGAGGGTTTCCAGATCGGCTTGGATCAGAAAACTCTTGCCATTGTCCAAATACTTGGTATATTGGGCGAAACTTTTCGCCGAAAAATCGTCATCAATTTTTTTGCCGCTGTAATGCCAGTTGGTCAGCCAGTTGCCGATCAGTTGACTCAGAACCTTTTCCCGTTCCTGGGCGTCGGTGGCGGGCTGCAGGGCCCCGGAAAACAACAACGACAGCAACAGGATCAGAAGCATTTTGGTTTTCATGGGTCTTCCTTAAGAACAGTATACGATTGTAACCCGCTTTTCGCCCAGAAACAAGTAGAGCAAACCCACATTTCTGAAGTTTAGTGAGATCGGAGCGATCTTGTTGGCTTGCTGCGAATAAAAATTTCTATTTACTCGATATTGGCACTGACAACTGAAGCGAGCTGCATCATGTCAATGGTCTGTCCGCTTTGCAGGCCGGTGAAATCGGTCACCTTGCCACTGGACTTGGAGGTAACTTTGGTATTCCTGAACAGCTTTAAAAGCTTTTCATCGGCAACAATGAATTTCCCGGCGCCTTCCGGTCTGCCGTTGACGGTTTTTGCTTGCAGTTTGTTCGCTTTGATGTGGTCCCAGAGTTTTTTCGTGATCTCCAGGCGCGGCAGTTCATTTTTGCCGACAAACGCCGCCAGATCAGCCTTCAATTTCACCGGTTTGTTCAAGCCTTTTACTTCCATATTGTTTTTCTCCTAAATTTGATTCGCGCACATTATAACATAAAAAAATACATTACTAATAATATTTTTCTTTCGAGCAAACCATCTGTTTCTGCTGGGAGCAGCCGCGAAAATCTATGCTATAATTATTCATGCAGTTTCTGGACAAATTGCCCGTGGATGACTACCGCGACGAGATCGAGCGCGCCATCGCCGCCAACCCTGTCGTCATCCTGACCGCTGAAACCGGGGCCGGCAAGTCTACCCGCGTCCCCTGGTGGCTGTGGCAAGCGGGCAAGAAGGTCCACGTCACCCAGCCGCGGCGCATCGCCGCCCGCGCCCTCTCCAATTATGTGGCCCGCGCCTGCAGGGTGCCCTGGGGACGGGAGATCGGCTACCAGACCGGCCTGGACGGCAACCGCTCCGCCGCGACCTCACTGCTCTACCTGACCGACGGCGTGCAGATGGTCCGCGAGATACAGGGCAACCGCGAATACGATGTGCTGATCCTGGACGAGATCCACGAATGGAATCTTAACCAGGAAGTGCTCATCGGCCTGGTCAGGAAAAACCTGGACAGCGGCTTTTTTAAACTGAGCGGCAAGCGCGCGGTCATCATGAGCGCCACGCTCAAGGCCAGGCAGATTTCGACTTTTTTGAACCAGGCTCCGGTGATTACCGTCCCCGGCCGCGGCTTCCCGGTCGATTGCCAGCGGCGCCACCCTTGTTTCCTGCTGCCCGACGCCGCCAACCTGCTCGAAGCGGGACACAATGTCCTGCTTTTCCAGCCCGGGAAACAGGAGATCGACGAGACCATCCGCAACCTGAAGGAATTGCTGGATCATGACAACCAGAAAGCGGTCATCCTGCCACTGCATGCCGAGCTCTCCATCAGCGAGCAGTCCAAGGTTTTCAAGAATTATCCCCTGCCCAAGGCGGTGGTGGCCACTGACATCGCCCAGACCAGCCTGACCATCGACGACATCGACGCGGTCATCGACAGCGGTGTCAAAAAAGAAGTGCGCCTGGTCAGCGGTATCGAGGGTCTTTATCCCACCGAGATATCCACCTCGGAATGCCGGCAGCGCGCCGGCCGGGCCGGCCGTGTAAAAAAGGGGCTTTATATCCTCTGCTCGGAACGGGGTATGGACGACCGCCTGGATTACCCGGAACCGGAGATCCGCCGCCTCAACCTGGAGAGCGTGGTGCTGCGCATGTGCAAATGGGGGCTCTCGCCCCTGGAGTTCAGCTTTTTTCACCGTCCCAACCGCAGCCTGATCCTGAAAGCCATCCAGAACCTGAAAATTTTCGGAGCTCTGACCCCGGAAAACATGGTGACCGCAGATGGACGGCGCATGGCCGAACTGCCGTTGTCATTGCGCGGCGCCCGACTGCTGCTGGAAGCAGAAAAGGGCGGCCGGCGGGTCACGGACCGGGCCTTGAAAGTCATCGCCATTTTTGAGACCCGCGGCGTCGTCAGCAAAGAATTTGCCGGGGAATTTTATACCAATTCCCCGTTTAAATCCGACCTGCTCAACCAGCTCGACCTTTGGGAAGACCAGAGGCACAACGCCCGTTTGCTATCGGCCAAGAAAGCCGCCCTGGCCCGGGAGATCTACGGCGAACTCAAGAAACGGCTGGGCGGGCAGCCGGTCAAGGGCCCGCTCACTGCGGCAGAGCAAAAACATCTTTTCAGGGCCATCCTGTCGGGCTTTTGCGACGGTGTATATTTCAAGGGCGAAGGCGTCTACTGGCGCGAAGGCGAGGAACGGCAGATCGAACGCACCTCGATCCTGAACCAAACCAAGCCGGAAATGGTGGCCGGACTGCCCTTCGACCTGATCATCAACCGTGAAGACCAAAAAACCGGCAACAAGGAGGAAAAGTATCTGCCCCTGCTCACCTTCTGCTCGGAACTTTCTTTCCTGCAGTTGGCAGAGCTCAAACCCTTCAGTTATGAAAAACGGCGGCGCATCCTTTTGCAGGACGACAAGCTCAGCGTCAGCGAAGAAATTTTTTTTGGGGGTCGGCTGATCAAAACCATGGCGGTCGAGCCCGACTGGACCCGCCCCGATGAAAAACACGCCATATTGACGCTGGCCCTAGAGTGGTTTGAAAAAAACTTTGAGCATTTGCCCTGCCGTGCTGAAATCGAGAAGAACCGGGCCTGGTTCGTTGAAGCGTCAGGTGCCTTGAACGAAAAACTGCCGCCCTTTGATCTCTGCCTGCGCGATTATTTATACCGCCAGCTGCGCCGCAGCCTGAAGATCGATGACCTGCGCTTCTTTTTCCAGTTCCATCCCGCCCTGCAGCGCATTGATCTCCACCACCTGCTCCCCCATCGCTGGCTAAAAAAACTGAAATCGGCCCGCTGGCCCAAGCAGCTGCAGATCAAGGAGATGGATATCCCTCTGGAATATATCAAGGGCAAACCCTACCTGGCTCTGGATCAGGGGCAATTTCACCGCATCGAAGCCGCTGAGGTCCGCCTGCCCAGCGGTGAAGCGCCGGGCTTGCGCCTGCAGGGAGAAACGTTCCCCGACTGGACCGCCGCGGCGGCCCATTACAATGCCTTCCTTAAACGGGAGATATTCGAACGCAAGTGGCGCCACGAAAAAAAATGCGTCCAGATCGGAGATATCCTGGACATCCCCTTCCCCCTGGCTTTTCAGGGCGGCAACGGCAAGGACAACAGCCGCTTTGAATTCTATTCGGCCCCGGCTTTCGAAGACGGTGAAGTTTTCCTAATCCATTTTCCCGACCTCGAACAAGCCCAGGCCTATTATCGCTCCGTTGAAAAACAATGGACGGAATGCAAGGCTCGATTCAGTAAAAACGCCATGGAAAATATTTTCCGCGGCAAGGGCTGGAAGATCAAATAATGGCAGGACCAGGGGATCAGATCAACGAAAAAGCGCTGGCCCGGCGCGTCAAGGATCATGTCGTGGGCCAGGGCCATGAATTCTTCGCCATCGTCCATCCCGGATTCGAGGCGATCGTGCGCCGGGAACTGCTCGAGCTGGGCATCAGCGTGCCCGGAGTCCGGGAAAACGGCGGCATTGAATTCCCGGCGAAACTCGACGATGCCTGGCGGGTGAACCTGGGGGCGGGAACGATCAGCCGCGTGCTCATGCGTCTTTGCGAGTTCAAGGCCACGGGTTTTAGCGAATTCCGCTCCAAGCTCGCCGCTTTTCCCTGGGAACTGCATCTCGCCGACGATGCCCGGGTCGTTTTCTCCATCCACGCGGGCCGTTCGCG
>Ga0268280_1000362_pt1 | contig 40579 bp, 36 predicted proteins | sample saktaG_9_FD_190139 | JGI IMG/M metagenome (GOLD analysis project Ga0268280, IMG submission 190139) | Saline water microbial communities from Sakinaw Lake, British Columbia, Canada - sak_2011_5_24_40m | ecosystem: Environmental > Aquatic > Non-marine Saline and Alkaline > Saline ...
GCTGAAAAAAAGCGAGGAGGCCCTGCCCTCGGACTTCAAGAACCGCGAAGCTCTGGAAAAGGAAATTAAAAAATTAACGGTTGCCATGAAAAAAATGGCCGCCAGCCTGGATTTCAAAAATGCCGCCCAGCTGCGCGACCGCATCAAGGTCCTGAAAAATCTCCTGATCGAAATGTTCTGACTATGCGGAGAAAAGAATTCTCACTAAGGGAACTCTGCTGTCCAGCATAAAATTATTCCAAAAAAAGTTTAAACAAAAGAATATAGCAACCATCCTTCCGATCAGCGGTTTTATTTGAATTTGGTCCAAGCGCGGCAAAAAATGCAGTCTGGACTTGCTTTTTTGTTTTCAACCCTTTACAATATGCGGGCTTTTTAAGCAGGTGGCATATAATGCAAAAAAATCCGGTAAAAAAGTTTGCCGTGGCCCTGTCGATTTTGACCGTCCTAGCCATCGGCTCGCTGCTGGCGCAGATGGTCGAATCCAACCACAATTACGAACGCAGCCTGGCCCATATCCAATACCTGCGATCGTATTTGGGCGACCTGCACGGGGAGCTGCTGCAGCTGAACGAAGAGCAGCTGGCCGACAGGAAGAAATACGAGCGCCTCGACCTGCTGGAATACAAGGCCGCCACCTTTCAGAAAAAATTCCCTGATTTCGCCAGGATCGTCGACGTCGCCTACCAAAGAAGCCAGGCCTATGGCTTCCATCCCAACCTGGTCCTCTCGGTCATCCAGGTGGAAAGCGCCTTCAACCCCATGGCCGTTTCCTCGGCCGGGGCCTATGGCCTGATGCAGGTTCGCTACGCGGTCTGGAAAGACGAGCTCAATATCGACATGAAAAAGATTTTCGATATCGATTACAACATCGAGCTGGGACTGAAAATACTGAAGCAGTATCATGAAGTATCGGGCGGCAATCTCGGCAGGACCCTCTTTTTGTACAACAACGGCTACAAGTACAACAACAGCGGTTATATCGCCAAGGTGAACGCCTCCATCTACAACCAGGAGCCCGACAGCGCCAGGCCGGTTTCCGTCAGCCGCTGATCCCTGCCCGGCTGCTCCCTGACCACTACCTCCCCTTTTTATCGAGCTTGAAGCGCTCGTGCAAACCCTTAAAAAAATCCAGGTAGGCTTCGCTCTGGAAATCGGGGTAAGTCCAGGGCAGGAAGTTGATGCGGCTGTCCTTGAGCACGTACTCGATATGGGCGTAGATACCGTTGCTGAGCGGCACGCGGTGGTAATGGTTCTTGGCCGTGGCAATGATGACGTTGGCATCGGACAGGTAGCCGGGATCTATGTTAACGGTCCTTTTTCCCCCGGCGGCCAGGCGCTCTTCCAGCTCGTTGGTGCGCATTTTGATTTCCGGCAGCCGCTCCGGGGCCAGCAGCTCCTTGAATGACACGAATTGACGGAACAGGGGCTCACCCATTTCCGCCTGGTAATAGTCGGTCATGGTGAAAGGAATGACCGCGGAGCGGCCGTCCGGGGTCGGCAGGAATTCACCGAGCATTTCCAGCGCCGCCTCGGCGGTCCGGTTCTGGCTGAAGATCAGGCCGCAAAAATACTTGACCTTCTTAAAATCACTGCGTATCGACATGTTGTCAGTCCTGATGGTTTCTTTTTAACGGCCCCGGGCCTGGTTCAATCAAACCAGTTCAGAACGTAGAAGCGGCCGTTGATGAAGGCGGCGACCTGACGCTTGTCTGGAGAAACCTGGTGGATTGCTCCGGCCAGGGAAACCTGCAGGTTGGAAAATTCCCCGGCCTCATTGAATTTCAGCATTTCGCCGTTGTAGGTCGTAAAATACGATCCGTTCATGCTTGAACAGGAGAGGATGCCGTTCAAATCCCGGCGCGAATTGATTTTACTGCGGTCATATGGTGAAAGGCGGATGATCTCGAGCCTGGATTCGCTGTAGTAAAAATGTTTGGTCCTTTCAATGAGCATGTATATGGCATCCCTGTCGGGAGTCATGCGCGCCGCCAGCACACCGCTGCCCAGCTTCTTATAAAGCAGCGTCCTGTAGTTGAAAAGGATCAGGTTCTTTTCCTTGTCTCTGCTGCCGACCAGTATCTCGTTCTTCTCAGGGTGAAAATCATGAATATCGAGTTCGGCATAATTTTTTTCACCCAGAAACATTGTCTCATTAAAGCTGGTCACTTTGTTGCGGGTGCTGTCATAGGCCCAGGCCTGGAATGCGTTTTTGAGGTCAGAAAAATGAATGAGGAAATGGTCAGGCGCTGAACCGAAATGAATTTTCATTTCTTCGGAAGCAGTGATGTTGATATTCTCCCCTTTATTCACGAGTTTCGCTATTTCAGGGTTATTTTGGCAGGCGTCGGCCACCATGAGATATTTCTGGAGGAGAGGCAAGGGAACGCGGCGCAGATACTCCCGGTTCCTGATCTCGGCCCAGCGATCGTTGCTGTAAGTGTATGAATAGACCGGAAAAGGGTATTTGGGATAAACGCTCACTTTCCTGCCGTAAGCCGCTACCGTGGAAAATGGAGACAAAAAGGCAAGTTCGGCCAAACTGCCGTCCGTGAAATAGGCCTCAGTGCCTCTGTCATTGAAAGCGGCAAGTACGGTGGGCATTTTCAAGGCATAGCCGATGACCGGCTTCAAAATGTAACTGTTGGATCTGGGAATCAGGGTATAGAGGTAAACTTTTTCGTTCTCAACAGCCGATGTCGAAAAAATGACCTTGTCCAGTCTGCGCGAAGGGAAAAATTGCTGGATCGTACCTTCATATTCAAAGGATTTAATTGTTTTCAGGGAATCCGCGTCCAACACTAGCAGTTTTTCTTTTTCACCGCTGTTCACGATGCCGGCGACCAGAATGCGCCTGTTTGCCAGCCATTGAATTTTCTTGACCGAGAAAATTGGTGAAAAATGATAGGTGGGGAAATTGAATGCGGCGGGGAATTCCCTCTGCAGCTGCTGGGAATCCTGGCCGCCAAGGATGGCGCGGTTGATCCAATTCTGGACATTGGCGTTCTTCTTTTTCACATTGAACAAGCCCAGAAGCTTGTTGACGCCGGCATCCCACTGGCTCTGCGAAAAGACCTCGTAGAGATATTTTTCGGCGCCGCGGTCGTTGAGCTTTTGCAGCACCTCGGCATAGGTCAGGCTGTACTCCGGGTTGTACACAGTGAACTTCAATTTTGCCAGCAGCGCCTTGGCCTTGCGCAGTTCGCCGGTTTTTAACAGGTACTGTCCCTTCAGCAATTGCGCTGACTGCGCATCCGGCTTGAGGTTCAGGGCCCGATCGATAAAAGCGTCCGCTTCCGGGCAATCGTCAAGGAGCAGACAGGCCCTGGCGGCCATGAAAGCGAAATAATAATTGCCTGGCGCCGCTTCGACCTCCGGACGCATCAGATCCAGCGCTTGCTGCGGCTGAGCGGTCTTTAAAAACAATTCCGCCAGCAGGATCTTGAATTCCGGGATGGCGGCGTACTTCAGGCTTCTGTTGAAATTTTCTGCGGCGTCCGGAAAGTTGTCGCGCAGAAAATATTCATTGCCCAGGCATAGATAGGCCGGCGCAAACCCGGGATTCATGCGCAATATCTTGTTTAGATTGTCAAGGGCCAAAGAGTTTTTCATGTCGGCGGTTGCCAGGCTGATGCCGGTAAGTGCTTCCAGTGAACGGTGGTTGCTCTCCAGATAATCACGGAATTTTTTTGCGGCTTCCCATTTCTCATTCTGAAACAACAGGACGAAGCCGAACTTGAGGGTCGGCTGCGGACGGTAGGTGAAGAAGGCGTCCAGGTTTCTTTTTGCCAGGTCCAGGTCGCCGATCAGATAATAAGCAATGGCCCGGGAAAAATTATCATTTTTATTGGCAGGAAAAACAGTCGTGACCAGAAGCAACAAAATCAATAAAAAGACGGCTTTTTTCATTTTGTACCTCGGCAATGATTATAGCACACGCCGTTTTTTTTGTTAATGCATTTCCGGAAAAAACGATCTCATGGCCAGGCACTTGCAATCGGTAAGAATTTCAATATAATCGGGACCGGGGAGATGATATGAAAAGACAGGTTTGGCTTGCTATATGGCTGGCGGCAGCCGCTTTGTCAGCCCAGAATATTCCTCTGCGCCTGGGAATCTATGACAATCCGCCAATGACTTTTTTCCAGGACAAGGCCGCAGCCGGTTTCATTGTGGATGTGATCAGCGATTTTGCCAGCCGCAAACAAATCGATCTGAAATTTGTCCAGGCTCCCTTTCACGAACTATTCGAAAAGTTGAAGCGGGGCGAGATCGACATCATCGCCCCCATCGCCTTCAATGAGGAAAGAAGCAAATTCCTGCGCTACAATTCCGAATCGATCTTGATGGACTGGTCAAACATAATTATGGGGGAAGCGAGCAATTTCAAACTTCTCGGCGATCTTGAGGGTGCTGAAGTCGGCATCGTGCAAAGCGATTATTACGCCAAGTTGCTCGAAAAAGACCTGCAAAAGCAAAGTATACACTGTGGCTTGCGTGCCTACGACGATTTCATCCAGGTCGTTAATGCCGTGGCCACGAAAGAAATCGCGGCCGGGTTCATCGGCCGTTTCAGCCTTTCCTTTATTCTGAAAAACCATCGGGAAATATCCCGCATCAAGGTAATGCCCGGGTCCTTTTACCATGAGCCGCTTTTTTTCGGGATCAATCCGCAAAAAGCTTACCTGGTCTCCATGCTGGACGCATATTTACGGGAGGCCAAGCGCGACAAAAAAGGAGTATTGAACCAATCCTACGAGCGCTGGTTCGGTCATACCTATTACCAAAAACGGCTGATCTTCCTTTCTGAGAATTACCTGTGGATCGTGCTGGCTGTGCTGCTTACCATTGCCGTTTTCATTTTCTTCAATGCCTTGCTGCGTAGCAAGGTCAGGAAGAGCATCCAGGAGATAAAGCGGCAAAAGTCGTATTTTGAAAATCTTTTCAAAATCATCCCGGCCGGCATCGTCATCCTGGACGAACAAAACCGGGTGCAGGACATGAACCAGGAGTTTTATTCCCAGTTTGGCTTCAGCCTGGACGAGATCAAGAGCCACGAACTCGTCGGCCTGATCAACAGCGAAAATACCATAAAGCAGGCGCTTTCCATAAGCCAAAAGGCCCGCAATGGGGAAAGGGTGTACGCTGACGGCAAGCGCAAAACCAAATCCGGGCAAATGCGGGATTTTCACATTATCGCCTCACCCATCGTCGTCGCCGGCAAAGTATTGGGCATCATCGTCATCTACCTGGACGTTACCGATAAAAAAAGGATGGAAGAGGAGATCATCAAGTCAAAAAACATCGAATCGGTCGGGGTACTGGCAGGCGGCATCGCCCATGATTTCAATAATATGCTGACCGGCATCCTCGGCAACATCTCGGTGGCCAAGAGGATGATCGGAACGGATCAGGCCAGAAACATCCTGGAAAAGGCTGAAAAAGCTGCGTTAAAAGCCAGCGGCCTGACCCAGCAGCTGCTGACTTTTTCCAAGGGCGGTTTCCCTGTCAAAAAAGTGGTCTACCTGCCCGACCTGGTCAGGGATTCTCTGGCCCTGGTCATTTCCGGGAGCAACGTTCGCGCTGAACTGCAGATAGACGCCCCTGTTTCTAACTGTGAAATCGACGTCACCCAGATTCTCCAGGTGATCAACAATCTGCTGATCAACGCCCGCGAGGCCATGCCGGCCGGAGGCGTGGTCGAAATCGGCCTGCACGAACATCTTCAGCAAAAAAACGACAACTTACTGCGCAAAGGTCATTATGTTTCACTAACTGTCAAGGATCACGGACCAGGCATCGCCGCCGGCAATCTGCAACGTATATTTATCCCCTATTTCACTACCAAGAAAACCGGTTCGGGGCTGGGCCTGGCCATCGCCTATTCCATTGTCAACAAGCACGACGGGCGCATCACTGTCCATTCCCCCAAAGGCCAGGGAGCGACCTTCACTGTGTATCTCCCCGCTTCAAACAAAAAGGTGACAAGTTCTCCCCGGTTGCAGGCGATCGCGGTCCAACAAGCCAAAATATTGCTGATGGATGACGAAGAAATCATCCGCGATGTGTTCGTGGATATGCTGCGCGATACTCCCTACCGGATCGATCTGGCAGGCTCGAGCAAGGAAGCCCTGAAAAAATTCCAAGCCGCCCGCAAAGCCGGCGCTCCCTATGACCTGATTTTTCTGGATCTGACCGGCCCCGGTGACATCGGCGGCATCAAGACATTGGAAAAAATTCGTGCCATTGATCCGCAAACCGTGGCCATCGCCATCAGCGGCTACAGCGCCAGTGATGTATTCAGCCGCTCCGAGCGCTCAAATTTCAACGATTTTCTGGCAAAACCTTTCCAAGCCGAAGATCTGCTGCGCATCATCGGCAAGAACATAGCCAGGGATTAAACGAACTACAAGTGCTAGTGTTAGTGTTAGTGCCAGCAACAACAATAAAGAAGATTATTCCTTATAATTGATACCATATCTTTAATCAGTATTTACATTTCAGATTTCGACGAGGTTTTTTCCTAACACCAACACTATCACTAACACTGTCTTGTTTTAGAGGCCCCAGTTCAATTTGTCATACAGCAGTTTATAATAATTCGTGTCCGGTGCGACCAGCATGGGCAGCTGCTTGGGATAGATTTTTACGCGAATGGACTCCTCGAATTCGATCGGCAGCGCCGTCTGGCCATCGATGGTCACATATGTATCCATATGGGCGGTCAGCAGTTGCGCGGAGATTTCTGAGTCGTCGGGAACGACCAGGGGACGAAAGGTCAATGAATGGGGGCAAATGGGAGTGATGACCATGCCGTTCACGGCCGGATTGACGATCGGCCCGCCGGCCGATATGGAGTAGGCCGTGGACCCGGTGGGAGTGGAGATGATGAGACCGTCCCCCTTGACCTCAGCTACCGTTGCTCCATCGATTTTCAAAAGGAGATTGACAATGCGGGCGATTGTACCCTTGTTGATGACCACGTCGTTCAGGGCCGTGAACGTCTGTTGCTTGAAATCGATCTGCAGCAGTTTGCGCCAGGATATCTCGACTTGCCCGCTGAAAATATGCCGCAGGCCTTGAACCAGTGATTCCTTTTTCATGGCGGTTAAAAATCCCAGCGAACCAAGATTGAATCCGACCACCGGCACCTGGGCTTCCACGGCCTGCCTGGCGATGGACAAAAAAGTGCCGTCGCCGCCCAAGACAATTATCAGATCAGCATGGCGGGCAATATCCTCCCGGGCGCAGAATTCCCGGATCTGCAGCAACTGGGCAGCTGTTTTTTCCAGGGTATAAGCGATGGCGCACTCGTTCAAAATGGCGATGGTCTCCTGCAGATAGTGAACCACGCCCTCATGAGGTTTGGCCACGATCGCTGCTTGTCTAAATTTCGCAGGCATTACTGATCATTTTATCATCAATTGAATTTTTTTTTCCACTTTGCAATAGAAAAAAATATTCCTGGTTGCCTTTTCTGCCCTTGATCCCGGACAGCGTGCAGGCCAAAACGGCAAAGTCCAGATTTTCGATCTGATGTTTCAGCCTGAGCAGGATGCGCAGCCGCTGTTCGCGGTCGCGGACTACTCCCCCCTTGCCCACGGTCCCTCGGGACGCTTCGAACTGGGGTTTGATCAGTGACAAGATCCTGGCTTTGCTGAACACGGCCAGGACCGGCAGGATCTTGGTGATAGAAATGAAAGAAAGGTCCATAATGATCAGGTCCGGTTCAAAGGGAACATCTTCCTTCTTCAGGAAACGGGCGTTTTTTTTCAAAAGACACAGCCGTGGATTCTGGCGTAATCCGTAATCCACCTGGGAAATATTCACATCCAATCCGCATATCTCGGCAGCACCTAATTGAAAAAGGCAATCGCTAAAACCTCCGGTTGAAATGCCTACATCAAGAACTTTCAGGCCGCGCACATCAATCGCTAATTCTTTGATGGCTTTTTCGATCTTGAAAGCCCCCCGGGAAACATAGGGGTGATTTTTTTCGATTTGAATGGCATCGCCGGTATTGATCTGACTATCGGGTTTGTCAGCTATCTGGCCGTCGACCCGCACTTCCCCGGCCATGATCAGGGCCTGGGCCTCTTTCAAGTTCAGAGCCAAATGCCTTATCAGCAGGGCCTGGTCGAGGCGTATTTTTTTTTGCTTTTTCATCCCATGTTCAGGAACGGGTTGGCATCGTCATTTCACGGATGCCCACCATACCTGAACCTGGATAATAGCCAATATTCGCATTTTAAACAAGCAGCGCCCTGATTTCCAAACGAACTTGACAGCCATTTGCGGCCATTATACCATCTTGGCACACTCCCGCAGCAGGCCGGGCCATAAAACGGCTGCCGCGGATAACCAGGAGGATGCATGCGCTGGAAAATTATTTTGTCCATCTTACTGATTTCAATGCAGGGCGGCTTTGCCGCCGTTACAGTCAGGAAAGTCGATTTTTTAGCCGCGGCCGGGCTCAAAGTCAATGGGGCCGGTCCGCTGCTGATCAGAATGGATGCAGGGCGCAACCGCCTGGTCGTGGCCAACACCCTGACATCTTCGGTTTCAATAATCGATTGTGAAAACCGTTCGGTCTGCAATATCCCGATCCGCAGCCGCGTTCCGCAATACTTGAAATCCGAAGCGCTGGCCATCGATTCCCGCACCGGCAACGCTTACGTCATCGGCAACAAGACCCTGGAAGTGGTTTTCCCGGGAAGTAACAAAACGCGCCATTTCCCCACCAACAAGCAATTTGAGATGGTGGCCGTTGACGAAAACAGCGGCAACGCCTTTCTGGTCGGAAGAGAAAGCCGTGATATGGCATTCGTCGATCTGCATAATAACCGGGTCCGCTATATTCCCTGGAGCGAAAAAGAAGAGATCTCCATGAATCTGAACCAGACACCGCCGCCACCCATTCGCAAGGTTGTTTGCGACTACGGCTCAGGTGAAGTCTTGGCTGTGGACGGCTATACTTCCACTTTGCATGTCTTTGCAGCGGCCAGCGGTAAACGGCTGGCTCAGCGCCGACTCGACCTGATCGCAGGCGCCCGCTGGCATTTTGCCGCATACAGCCAGAGTCAACACGCCCTGCTCCTGGTGGTGGAAACCGCCGAGCGCAAGGTGGTCCAGGCGGCAAAAATCTCCTGCAACGGGCAAGCCGATGCGATCATTTCCCTTCCCGGTTACACAGAGGCTGTAGGGATCAGCTACAATGAAAAGCGGGATGAACTTTACATCCCCTATGACAATCATGCCAGCCTGCATGTGATCGATTTCAAGGACAAGGGACGGATCAGCGAGATCATGCTTCCCGCATACGGAAACGATGCTTCCGCAATCGATGAGCAAGGCGATATTCTTTATGTTTCCAGTTGGGCATACGGAGAGATCGACCAGATCGATCTGCAGTCCCGGAAGTTGCGCAAGCGCTTTTTTCAGGCCGCCGTACTACCGCATATGTTCAACATGGCTTTCAATCGCCGCGACGGCAAGCTTTACCTGCCGCTGGGCGCCACGGCGGTCAACGGTTCTTTTGGGGCGGGCGTTAGTGTTTTGGATCCGGCCAAAGGCAGTGTTGAGAAAGTGTATACCGGCTGGGCACCGCAGGAATTACTGCAACAGCCTGGGAGCGATGCGTTCCTGGTTTTCAATAACGAGGATCAATTCGCCCGGGTTACACCCGATGGCAGCTTCACGACCCGTACCCTGCCCGTTGTCTATCCCCACCAGGCCCTGGCTACACCTTCAGGCAATGTCTACCTTGCCTACGGTCCGCACCAGTCATACTGGCCGGTTGTATATATTTGGGCAGCCCGCAACGGCATCCTGGGCCTGAACGGTCGCGATCTGGAATATTATGACCGCCGCATCCCGCGGCTGGCCCAGGGCATGGCTTTGACCGCGTCAGGGATCCTTTATGCCCTGCAAAACAATTGGGGCGACGAAAAGCAATTCCTGATCTCACTGGGCGACGAGGTGCGCAGCCCCAACCAGGGCGACATGCGCCTGGAGTTGCCCGACACGGTCAGCCGCGAAACCAGCCAGCGCCTTCTTGTCTTTGACGAGGAGAAAGACTGGCTCTGCCTGGCCCGGGTTGGAGAAAAGGACACGGACAACGGCGTGCTGCAGGTGATCGATGCCAAAACGGCAAAGGTTTTAAAGCGTTTCGAGATTGGACCCACACCGACCGCGCTGGCCGTGGACCGGGAAAACATCTATGTCCTGAGTTTTACTGCCGAGCGCTTGACCATTATTCGCAAAGTCGATTTTGAGCGCCGCGATGTCGCCTGCGGCAGAAACCCTTTAAAAGCAGTCGTGGCCGGAGGCATCCCTTATGTCATCAACCACGGCGACAACACCTTGTCGGAACTCGGCCCAACTCAGCGAGTCCACAAAATTCCCTTCCCCGGCAAACCCGATCAAGTCGTTTGCCATGAAAATTTTCTGCTGATCACCAGCCACAGTTCCGAGGAATTGTTGATCCTGACATTTGATCTGAAAACAAAAAAAATCACACTGCTGCACAGGGAAAAATATCCTTTTGGAGAAACCTCGTTTGCCGGGAACAACAGCTCCTTTTTTGTCCGCGGCCAGTTCGGCGACTGCCTTTATGATCTTTGCAAGATCAAAACCGATGCCGCCAAGCGCATCTGGGTCAGCGACTTCCTGTCCGGGAAACTTTTTATAATTGAACCTCGGGGCGCATCACTTAATTTGAAAAAGTGATGGAGGCTGTTGCTCTTCACTTTGCTGACGCCGGCGATTGACCAGCACGCCGGTGGCGATAACAATCAGGGCAATGGTCAGCCAATGGGCGATAAAAACCGACATATACTTTGCTGAGAAAGCTTGCAGCCATTCAATAAGCCCCCAGATAATAAAAAACAGCCCCCAGACCCAAATCTTGAAGAAGATCACCCAACAGTCGAGTTTCAGCCAAAAAAAAGCCAAACGGTCGGCCAGGAACAGGCAAATGCCAAAAGTGGACAGGACAATGCCGATGTTGTCGGCCCCGGCGGTATTGGCCGGAGCGATAGCGACATACCAGCCGCCGATGAGAGCCCACAATCCCATAGCTGCCATTGACACGGGTATTGCCTGCAGAGTAAACCGGATACGCATTTTAATTTTTGGTGGACGCGTTTTTCGACGCCCCATTTCTCCTGTGAATAAAATAATTCAATTTATGGGGAAAAACAATCAGGAAAATCCTGATTCGCAGTTGCGGCGTATTCCTTGATTTTTTTCAGGCGCCGCGCTCCCAAAAAACTTATTTTTTTTCGATGTTAAGGTGGAAAAAAGTCCTGCCAAAATATTCGTCGTAGAAGGAAATGAATTCATCGTAAGAATATCCCAAACCTATAAGGCGCTTGCGAATGAACTTCTGATGGAGGTTGCGGCTACGGGTGATGTTGCGCGAAGAGACCCGGTAATGGATCTCGGCCCGTTCGGGCTGGAACAATTTCAAGATCGGCCACATGACATGCACCAATGATTCCCTTTCGAAAACCCACATGCTGGGATGGATGTATGAGCAGAATTCAACAAAATTCTTTGTCTGGCCGATGGGATTCGGGGTGACATGCAAGGCGATATAGCCGGTGCCTCCGGTCAGAAAAACACTGGTGTAACCGGGTGGGTCAAAATCGTGCTCAAAAACGAAAGGCGTGTCGGTAGAGAGCAGCACATCGTCAAAACAGTCTTCCAGAAGGTAGAGGGCTTCATCCTCGCGTACATGGGGATTGCACAGGGAGTTGACGAATTTCTGATCACAGTCGTAGAAGGCGCAAGCCAGGTATTCTTCCTGTTGGGAATTGACCATCAGTTTCAGCTTGCGGTCGCTGCGCGACAGTTTCAGCGAATGCTGGGAATATCTCCTGATCACATCTTCGCGCAGCTGCTCCACTATGTTGGCCAGGTCCTTGCGGTAGAGATTGGCGATGAACATCTTGCCCTCGGGAATTTCGATGGGAGCCTGGATGTCGATGATATAGCGCGAATAACAGTCAACGGGGACCGTGAAGCATTGCTTGCGCAGCGATTCGCGGTCGGAAATTTTTAAATCCTTGAGCAGCGGCGTCGGGGCGAAATAGATGAAAGAAACCAGTTCCGGGTAGTCGCAGGCGTCCAGAAAGGTGCCGAGGACCCTGGGACTCAGCGAATCGCCGCAGGTATTGACTTCCATGCTGGCCATTTCAAAAGATTTTTTACCGGATACCTGCTTCTCCCAGAAGTAGCTGGCGTGGGATTCCTCTATGGCCAGCGACTGTTCGACCTGGCTGATCTGGATGTCGCGTTCCTCGATGTAGCGGTCCATCACCTGGACGCGCGGCTGCATGTTGGGCTTGCCGATCAGGTTGGCGCCGGAGGCCTTGATCACCGACCAGATCTCTTCGTCGTTGAGCGTGATCAGCGAAACGCCTTCGCTGTTGTAAGCATGTATAATGGTAGCCGTGGGGGCCGGTTCAAACGCTTCGGGAATGGTGAAAGCCATGCAACCCTCCTATCCGCCCGCCAGGCCCAATCCCGGCATGCATAGACAGCGCAGAAATCCGAGAGTGAAAAAGATTTCCTGGAAACATTTCTTGGCCAATCCGCTTATATGTTCATGTAAAATTTTCAATTGGCTCGTGTCACCTTTGTTGAAATGATTGCACCAGCAGCAGTATAAAGGGAATAAGAGGGCATGTCAATCCGCGAAAACTTTTTGCCACTCTTTTTTTACCTCGTCCAGCAATGGCCCCATGAATAGGCAGAGACGGATCTCGCGGAGCATGGATCCCGGTTTCTGTTCGTAGAATTCTCTGACTGCGCGCAGGTAACTTTTCGCGCATAGCGTTAACGGCACAAGGAATATTCCCGAACTGATGGCCGGGAATGAGAGCGACTTCCATCTGCGCTCCTCGGCGAGGTCGAAGGCTTCGCGCAGGGCCTGGACGATTTTCTTTTCCTCTTCGCCTTCGCCCATTTTCGGCCCCACGGCATGGATCACGCCCCTGAAGGGCAGGTCGCCGGCCTTGCTGACCACGGCATGCCCGGAAGGGATACGGCCGCGCTTGGAAATGATCTCCCGGCAATCAGCCAGCAGAACGCTGCCGGCGGCTTCGGCGATGACCGCCGCCACTCCCCCGCCGTGCGCCAGCATGCCGTTGGCGGCGTTGACGATGCACTGCACCGGTTCATACAGGATGTCATTCACCGCCACCGTGAACGTCTGTCCACCGCTGAAAACTTTGCTTAAAATGATTGTTCCCGCCATGTTTCTCCCCTATGCTTGCCATTCTAGCAAATGAAAAATATTATTTGCAACTGTTTTGCGATTTTCCTGATTTTTTCATTCCAGACTGCGACACCGCTTACACCACTCAATTCATCGGTAAAAACGGGACGGTCCTGAAAGAAGAATTCGGCCTGGAAACCACATATGCCTTCAAGGGGGACGAACAGTATGTTCGGGCCAAGGTTTTTTCCTCTGGAGGCGAACTGGCCTTTTGCCAGCCGGTCTTCATCAAGAAATAGTTTCCAGCGCCAGGCCGGAAACAATATCCTCCATCTCGGCGCCGCGCCGCTCCATGTCCAGGAGCAGTTGAAAATGCACCCGGGCACGCTGCAGGTTGTGCCCGGGGCGACGGATCTTGAAATAGCGGTCGCCGTCCAGGTGATCGTTGAGGAAACGCAAGCCGACCATGTAGGCAAGAAGCCTGGCTGAAAATGCCAGGTTGGCGGTTTCCTCGCCGCTGAGGCGGCCGCGCAGCGCGCCCATGAACCCCTGTGACAATTCCCTGAAAACATCCATGTCGAGCCCCACCCGCCCCAGGTCCGCTTCGTCCTCGCGCGACCTGTTGGCGGCCGAACGGACGGCGTCGCCGAAATCGTAATGGACATATCCGGGCATGACCGTGTCCAGATCGATGATGCAAAGACCCCGTCCGGCCTTGTCGAAAAGGATATTGTTGAACTTGGTGTCGTTGTGGGTGATGCGCAGCGGGATGATTCCAGTCCGGCCCAGTATGAGGATGCGCTTCATCTCCTCGGAGCGCTCCTCGACGAAGGCGATATCTTTTGCCGCGGCGGCCCTGCGCTGCAGCTGGTCAGTCTGCAGGACTTTTTTGAATTGATCCAAATGATGTTCGACGTTGTGGAATGCGGTGATGGTTTCATGCAGGGGCGGACCAGGCAGGTCGCTCAACAGCTCTATGAAGCGCCCGAAAAGTTTCCCCGCCTCCAAGGCCTGGCCGGGATTTTCAACCCGGTCACTCTGCCGCTGGTGGTCAATGAAAACATAGCAGCGCCAGTAATCTCCTGCGCTGTCCCGGTGGAAAGGGTGGCCGTCGCGATTCGGAACCACCCTGAGCACTTCACGGTCGGGGTCGGCGCCGGGAATGGCCGCGATCTTGCGGCGCAAGTGTTCGGTCACGCGCACGATATTATCCATGAGCCGGGGCACGTCCCGGAATACTTGATTGTTGACGCGCTGCAGGATGTAGTCCGGGCAATCGCGTTCGCGGGTTTGCACCAGGAAAGTTTCGTGGATATGCCCGGAACCGTAAGCATTGGCCGAGGCCAGAGTCCCATCCCGGGCAAACTTGGAAAATAATTTTGCGAAATCAAATGTCGCGCTGATCGGCTTGATGCTTTTTTTCAGGGGCATGGCACCGCAAATTATATTCAATTGGCGTGAAATTGCAATCGGGTGTCCCTACAACCGAAAAACACCCTTACTTAGAAATATTCAGGTGTTGCCAATGATTGACAAAAGTCTGAATTTATGATAATTTTCATACTTCAATGGCCCCTTAGCTCAATTGGCAGAGCAATTGACTCTTAATCAATAGGTTGATGGTTCGATTCCATCAGGGGTCATGTTAAAAACACCTTGTAAATCAAGCATAGACAAGGGTTTCCAGGTTTTAGGCTCTCTCCTCTCATTATACCCCATTATCCCCGAAAACACCCCATTGTGATAGAAAGTTATCACAATTCTATCACAATTCTATCACAATTTCAGAGCAAGTAAGGTTTTCCCTTGGAAAAAACAAAACTACTGTGATAGAAAGGCTCAAATAGGCTGTGCTGTCAACGATGTTCGGCTATTTCGCCTTTGGCATTTCCACCACTTCACCGGCAGGAATCCCGAATTGCACCAGGTCGACGGCCTGTCGTTTCCTTGCATCGGTTCCGGCCATGTAGCGGTCCGTTGTTTGCGAATACCGATGCCCCAGCGTGTCCTTGATATCGACTTGAGGGACCCCGGCAGCTGCCGCCCTGGTCGCCCAGGTATGCCGCAAGTCATGGAATCGGGCGGGGGGTTTGATCTTGCACTTTTCCAGCAGCAGCGCCCAGGCATGGGAGATCCACTTGAACGGCTTTTCGGTCGCGGGATTCGGGAAAACATATTCGCTCCCCTGTTCCCCTCGCTGGAGTTTCCGTTCAGACAGCAACGCGGCAACGACATCATTCATGAAGACCGTCCGCGTCCGGTTCCCCTTGGTCCTTCCCGCTGTCAAGGTGATGACCTTCCCTTCCAAGTCAACCTCATTCCAGCGCAGCCCGGTTATTTCACCCAGCCGGCAACCGGTGTTCACGGCCAGGATGATGAACCATTTTAGCGGCGTCTGTGCCTCTGCAATCATGGCGCTGATTTCCTCGTTCGTATATATCCGCTGCCTTTCGGTTTCCTTCGTAAACAACGTTTTGCCTTGCTTGACAAGCGGGTTAAATCTCAGGCGTTCATTTTCCACGGCCACGTTCAAGGCATTTCGTAAAACGGAAATTTCGCGGTTTATGGTCGAAGGGGAAACTTTCCTTCCGCGGTTCACCGCTTCATCATTTCGCCGCTTCATCTTGTATTGCTTGGCCAGCGGCAACATGATTTGATCCAGATGATATTTCCCGAAAAATTTATTAAGCTGCCCGATCATCTGTTCAAAAAAAACAAAGCTCTTTTTGTCTTCGCGTTCGCTCAGATATTCTCTGGAAAAATCTTCGAACCTGACTTTCTTTCCCGTTTTCAGGAAAGGATGTTTCATGTTTCTGACCTCGCTCCGTTTCTCTTCCAGTTTTTCCCGGGCCTTCGTTATCTTTTCGCTGCCGGTCGATTCCCTGACCTGCCGGCCTGACCCGTCGCCATAAGCAATCCAATACAACCTACCACGTTTATAAATTCCCATTTTGCCCCCTTGTGATTATTTAATCACAATACAGTTATAGTATAATGTGTTTGTTTTGTCAATAGGTTGTGATAATAAAATCAAATTAGCGGGAAAACAGGACCCCCGCCCCCGGTCATTTCGCTGGGGGGCGGAAGCGGACCAAGGACGGGGTCCCGATAATTTGCTATTTCGTCACGGCCGCCCTGACTTGGACCTCCGCTGATACAGGTCTGGTCTTGGCAATGGATTTGACGGTCTTGCGGAGAAACCCTGCTGCCGTTTGATGTGGCATCATCTCAATAGCTTGCCGTTCTACTGGACCTTTAGCCTCCTTATCGGAATCATGAAGTTGGGCCAACGCTTCTGAAACTTTAGTCAGGCTCCATCCAAGCCCAAGAAATCTTGATATGATCCTTGCCCCAAAGTCTGGGTCCTGGGAACCACACTTTACTTGCCCGACCTTCGCTGCCTCCTCCGGCCGCTCCTCCAAAAACTTCTTTGCCGCCGCAACTGTCTCGTTAATCACGCCGGGCAGCATTGTCCACTCCGCCATGTTTTCATTCGCCATGATCTTGAGCATGGTCATTTCCCCGCTACCTCCAGGTCATACCTGTTTCCGTTCGTGCCTCTGAAACGATCCTGGAGCGATTTTATTTTCATCATTCTACCGCTTGGTTGAAAGGCGCGTTTCGGCCTTGTTCTTCCGGGTCCCAAAACGGCCGCGGTTCAGGCTCAGGCGTAAATTCCACCGGGAGTAAATCATTGTCCGGGGTCAAAGATTTCTCCATCGACCGGGCCTTGCCCTTGCCTGGCTTGATCTTGAATATTTTGATCTCCGGGCTATAAGCCACAACGCGCCCAAGTTCGCGCGCATCGGGTCCGTCCCGTAAAATCACCGTGCTTTGACCAAAGGCCGTAACAGAAGCGCCGGGGAATATTTCAAGCCTGGAATTTTCAAAACCTACAGCGGCCGCGTGAATGTAGCCGATCGACCGGTCGTGCAGATAAGCTAAACCATGGCAACGTTCACTCTGGATGACAGAGCTTTCACCATAGGCCCAACATGAACCGCCGGATTGCTGGTCGATCCGCGAAGTGCCCAAGGCAACAAGTGCTTGTCCTTCTTTACAAACAGCAATTCCTTTTTTAACCAGATGATACGATGCCCATTGTGGCAAAAGCCGCAAACATTCGGCCTTGGCTTCTGCAATATTCAGCCAGCCGGGAAGTTCCCAAGGCTGGTGACGTAGAGCAAATTTCCACTCAGAAAATGGCGCTGAATAATCGACGGAATGATATCTCGCGGTTCCCTGTTCGTTCATTGACATTTTAGAAAAAGGCCGCATTTGACAGGCAACAAAGCCCTCCAGCACGTCCGCTGTTTCGGCCTGCAAATCGCTCCAACTCTTGAAGCCATAGGCGCCCAGGAATTCATGTTCCTGGTCGTAGTTCCCGATCATGTTTTTGTAGTGGCGGAAACCGTCTCCCTTGCGCTTTTTTAGTACACATAGAAATTTCAAAAAAGGTTCACTTGCCGGCATTTTTACTCTCCTTTAGCCAGGTCGGCTTTGTGTCGCTGCTAACCTGGCCGCCCAAGCACAAATTAAAATCTGGCTGTCCTTCGATTCCTTTCATTTCATTCCTGAAAAGGAATATTTTGGAATTCCCAACAGTTCCCGAATAAAAAGTCCTGCCGCTTTTATCCGTTTTTCGGAATAGGCCGCAAATGGACATAAGCTTCGGGGAGCCGTTCATCGCTATTTCAAACACCCAAAACTGCGGCTACTCGATCGTGGAATTTCCGGGCATGAACCTGCCGTTTCTGAATAGGCGTCTCAGTCATCAAGTTCATTTCCAGGTGAATCGCAGCCAGGGACATTTCCAGATCCCGGAGCTGATGAATTTTGATCTCGCTTAAATTGACCGCCGCCAATTCCGCTGCCGCCATTTTTTTCCCGGTTCGATAGCTCCGCATAAGCATCGACCAGCAGCCGCATTTCCAGCGGATTTCCGCCGCCAAAACAACGCATGGTCAACAATGCATCGGCCAATTCCTTCCCGTAACTATTCCAAGCTTCTTTGTCAATCACGGTAAAATGTTTCCTTCGGGAAGCGCGGTCCTTGCTCATCGATGCGCGCGTCTTCCTTTGCTTGTCCTTCAGGTGTTAGCGCGCGGCCACCTGTATAATCTGAGCTGGAAAAGCCGATCTTTTTTCCCGGTCCAGGTTCGCGGCTTTTTTCAAAGCGCCAGGTCAGGACGCCGCGTGCATCAAAAGTAATTTTCCCTTTTTGGCAGCGCTTGTTTTTTGCATCGATCCAGCAATCAATTAGCTGTGCGTCTACTGACTTCGGCAACCGCGCGGCCATGCACAAAATGTCGATCGTTCCGGCGATATCGACGCGCAACGGTTCAAATATTTTCGCTTTGCCGGCAGCGATATCGACCGCAACCCTCAGCTTTTTTTCCTGGGCCTGGGCCTGCTGCATTTCCGGGAAGGATTCATTGTACTGCGAATTGCCCAGGGCCAAGCCGGCTACCTGAAAAAGGCTCAGGCAAAACTTGCGGGCCATCTGCCTGCGTGCCTGAAAAACTTGCTCTTCGATCGATTGAATTTCCAACAAAGTCTCTGCTTCGGCCAACTCGGTTTTCAATAAATCCAAGCCGGTCGATCGAAGCGATGAAATAAGTTTTGCTGCTTTTACGGCCAGCAGTTCAACAACATCGGCCTCGAATTTTTCGCCGCCTTCCACATAGCGCGTTCCCGGTTTTTTGGCTGCCGGTGATTCGCTCAGGTCCGCCCTGATTTTCGCTTCATGTTTTGCCAGTTCATCGGAAGAGACGGCTTTCAGTCCGTCAAAATCACCTTGATCTGCAAACACCTTTTTTCTCAGTTTCGCGGCCTGGCCTTCAAGTGTTTTGTGCACTGAAATTTTCGCTGTGAGTTCGGGTTCAAATGTTCTCCCGAAATTTTGCATTTCAAAAAAAGCTGCATAGACTTCGTCGCCTGCGTCATGCCATTTTTTCGTTTCCATCATTCACCGCCTGAGGCGCTGCCGCCGTCCGCTGGTGGGCTTAAAAGCGATTGTGGGCTTTCCATTTTTTCAGGCAATGGAGAGGATCCCAGGTTTTGACCAAGCGGCGCCCGTTCAACTGCTACGCGCAGCCGGCTTGCCAGGACTTCCCTTTCGCTAACTGATAATTGCAACGCTGAAACCAAGATTTTTTCAAGTAAATTTTCGTTCATATTTTACCTCCGTAAAATTTATTCAATCAAGATTTTCAAGACATAAACCTTCGGTGTCCATATCGGGTTCGTTTTCTTTGCAAAGCGCGTCCCTTGCCGCCGTCTTTTGCATTTCCTTGCCGGCCTTTAGCAGTAAGTCGATTTCCACCGGCGAAAGCTGAGACAATCTCAGCAATGTTTCATTTAAAATATCTGACATTTTAACCCCCGCCAATCCAAAATTGTATTTCATAAGCCATGACCCCGCCGATGCCCGTTCCCCTGCATGAAACCGCGCGCGAACGGCTTGAAATGACCAGGTAGGGAAATTGCACGTATAAAAAGATCGTTCGCCTGAAACGATCCTGAGAAGAAAAAGGGACGGCAGTACAGAAGGCCCCTGTTGCCTGGACAGAGAGCGCCCCGGAAGGACGCTAATACCGCCGCCCCTTGTTTGCATTTTATAAAAGTTCATGAAGCAACCGCGAATGATTGTCATTCCAGTTATTATCATCGGCGCTGCTGCCATAGAAACCGCCGGGCATATCGTTAAAGTTATAGTGCTTTTTTTTCTTTACACCTACCAGGAAAATCGCTCCGCAAACTGCATTGCTTAAATCGGAGTGCGAACGGTCCGCCTTGCCTGATAAAACCTTGTCGCGGCCGCCTGGTATAATTTTTCTCATAAGTGCTTTTAACTGATTCAACAGCCGATCGTTGTCAGGCAGTTCAACTTGACGATCTGAAAATAGGCCGGTGCAATAAATATAAATTTCACTCGAATTTTTTTCCGCCCTCTCCAGCTTTATGTCCTCTCGTGAAAATGCTTCGACAACCCATAAAGCGCCATAAAAATCGCTGACCGCTTTCGTCAAGTGATATGATTTTATGATATCCGCAAAATCCTTGACGGCCATGGACGGTTTAACATTCGGGCCAGGTTTAATTTCCCGCGTGGCGTCGATGACCGCCTTCCCTGTCGATTTTTCCAGATGACAGATTGCCAAGGAATGAGAATCTTTTTTCCCGCCTGACATATCGACAAAGGCGCGGTAACTGTTTCCAGGATAAAACGGAATGTCCATTCGGCCTGAGATGCGGCAGTCTTCCAGGGCCAGAGAATTATACAGCCCGGACAAGTCTGTCCTGAATTCGCTGAAATATTCAGCGCGCCCGACAACCTGATCCTTTGTCAGCAGACGGTCGATCTTGGCCTGAGAGTAAAGCGGATTCATTGACTTGGTATCAGATTTCCAGACCAGGACCGGATCATCATTCGCGCCATAATGTTCCTTGTAGGTTTTATGCAGCAGACCAAATTCACCGGCTACAGATGAAATAGAAACGATCATAGCTCCATCATACAGGCCCGGTTCAATCGCGCTGAATACTTCACTATCAGGATTTGCAAACGAATCGCCACTCCGCCAAAATGCGACTTCATCAGCGGCAAGTATTCCATAAAGCGGACCTCTGCTTGAAGCCTTATCGGCAGTCATAACTCGGAGTGTGGCCCGGTTCGTCAACTCAATCTCTTCTTTGCTTTCGTTGCGGATCATTCCCCGATAATGTTTGTTTGATTTTAAAATTCCCCGGCAAAAGTCAAAGATGATTCGTGCCTGCTGCCTATCGATAGCAACGGCCGGGAATATGCAAGTTTCACCCGGAGAGAGATATTGCTGCCATGCAGTTCTGACCAGCATTTCATATATGATGATTACTGAAATGATGCGCGACTTGCCTGATTTCCTGCCTGATAGAATCCAGAGTTCATGACATGGTTTTAACGGCCAATCCGGCCTGCCGGTGAAAGTTTTGAATGTAGCCAATACATCGTCAACAGGACGGCCAAAGGCGGCGGCAACGATCGACGGCTCCAGGCCATAGGCAGCCGCCAGCAGGACAAACCAATTAAACCAAGTATCACGTTTTTTAAATATCCCGGCCGTCAAGTCATCATTCAAGCAAAATTCAATTATGTTCATTTTAAAACCTCTGAGGATGCCCCTGAATCGATTTTCTTTCCTGCCCCCGCCCGTTTGCTCGAAGGCTCAGGTGTTTCAATGGTAGCCGTGGCGCTGGCCTTGCTTGCAAGGTATTTCTCCAAGGAATCAATAGGGTCAATTCGCTTCATTCCCAAGCGTTCGCAGTTTCTCACTATGCTATTGCTTGCGGCCAGGTAAAAACCGGACAGGGGCGAAAGCATATCCCCCTTTTTGTTTATGATCGACGGTTGCTTGAGGATCCATTCATTGACTAAGCCTAAGAAAACAAGCAGTTGCCGGATATTGGCAATGATGATCTTTTGGCTGGCTGTGATTTCCTGTTCGCCGCCCAAGTCCATGACCATTTCGTTTATCACGCCGTCAATAAGCCTGGCAATATGTTTTTTCCCCTTTGGCAAAATGCCGGTATGCAAAAAGCGCGTGCCGCCATGTGTGATAGATCGACCTGGGCCTGCCATGTCAACCCTCGCAGCTTTCGCAGCCCGGCGTGTCCATGCCCGCTAAAAATTCCTTTATGCACGTTTCCCTGAATTCGATCCGCTTGCGTCGAATGGCTGCCAGCAATTGCTCAAAGGTAGGGTCATCATGGTTTATCAATTCCAACAACAGCCAGTTTTCCTGTAAACCGCAAGGATCTGCAAGCGCCTGTGAATCCGGCGCAGCAAATGAACCGTTCGGCAATTCCACAAAGCCCAGGAAACGCAGCAGTTCGCGGGCCTGGGCAACTTGGTCAAGCCGTATCTTTTCAGCAGCGGTCAATTCAATACGTTTTTCACTCATTTTATGCCTCCAAAATAAGCATTTTCCCTTGTAAAATAGGGAATTTGCAACGGTTTATTTGTGTGTAAATAGGCTTCGCCTTGTGATTGTGTATCAATAGGTTGCTGCCTGAATAGCCGCTCCCTGATAGCTTTACAGGTTTTCCAGCGTTCATTTTGTGATAGATTTGTGATAGATAGACCTGAAAGACGTTTAAAAAAAGCATTGAATCCAGGCGCGAACGGATGCGTTTTCCCCCGGTTTGCCCATCCCTTGAATTGCAATTTTTCCAGCTCCAATCATCGCTTCCGTGGAATCGATGAAAGTCAAGGGGACCACTTTTGGGACTCAGAATTATTGTCTCCTTGTCTCCTTGTCTCCTTGACCAACAAGACAACAGATCAATAAGTATTAAAAATGTATCAGGCCTCAAAACGCTGTGTGGACGTGAAGAGGACAACAGGACAACAAGACAATAAGTCAGTAATGTCAAAGGTGTCTCCTTGGAAATGGTGCGATGATCATTTTGTCTTTTGGTTCCCGGTGTTTCCATTCATGCAGTTCATTTTCCCAAAAGTCGAATAACTGATTGTATATTTTGCCAGGCCGCATTGATTCAACTGCCAGTATCCAGCCATCGCAGTAACCACGCCTGTATTCCATTTCAGCAAGTTCGGTTTCACTTTTCGTTAAAGGTTTTATCTCCGACAATGGGATAGTCAAGGGAATTTCTTTAGACATTTTCAACCCTCCCATCAATAAGTTTTTGACGGCCAATTTTTAGATTTTGCGCGCAGGTGTGATAGCGTTCTTTTTTGGTTATGGTAAATTCTTTTTCATACCAGGCGATGGCATCATCCAATTTGAGGTAGGTATTTCGATCTCCGTGGAAGCCGTGCATTGTGAATCCATCGGCGCAAAGTACGAGTGTATGAATTCCTGAATATTGTGCTTTAATGAAAAATTCGCCGGAAGGTGAAATAGCGAACATGCAAATTTTTCTCTTCATATTTTCACCCATACCCATTGATCTTTGCCATCAGTCGTTTGTAGTTTTTTAGAAATATAACCACCGTCGATTTTAGCTTTTTTGAGTGTCGTAAATGAAATACCGTTTTCCTTTGCTGCCTTTTCAATTTCGCTTGACGGTATTTCGTCCCGATCTGAAAACAACATTTTAAGCCAATCGCCTGCTAACAATTTTCCCCGTGGTTTACGTCCCTTTTGCGGGTTCAAGTGTTCATCGGCATCGACTTGCTCAGTGGAAACACGTCCCAAAAGCTGCCCTTCAGTTAGCCTGAATTCTAATTGTGGCGGCTCTTTTTCGGCAAGGTTTGCTTTTAGTGCGACGACATGGCGCAGGGTGCGATCATCAATATTTCTGAAAATCATAAATGCCGCCCTGACTTTTCCCAACCAACCTGAAGTGCTACCACCTGCCCGGTAAATCGCGCCCATGGTTTGATTTTTATTTAAGTGGCCGATTATCACTAAAGCAAAACTGTGCTTGGCTGCCATGGCAATTAAGGGCGTCATTAACGCCCTGACTTCATTGGCAGCGTTTGCATTTATGCCGCCCGAAAAATCTGCAATCGGATCGATGACGAGAAGCCGGACGTTCCCGATTTTAACGATATCATTTTCCAGGCGTTCTAAGCCGCCCTCTTTTGAAAGATTCAAATGTATAGGCTGCTCTGAAATATAAACATTAATGCGGGATGAATCACCACCAAGCGAATCTATCCGGGGCCGGATTGTTTTATTACGATGATCTTCGACACTCAAATAAAGGGTGTTCGCTGGCTCTCCAACATTGGAGCCGTCAAGCCATTTCGTTCCCATTGAAACGCGGGCGGCAACGTCCATAATGAAAAAACTTTTCCCATCTCCAGGGTTCGCGCTAACTAAGGTTGCCTCCCCGATGGGAAAATAATCTTTCCATAACCAGGCGACGGCTTGCGGCTCGACCTCGGAAAGTTTAATCGACAATGGCCCGGCGTCAGGCGGTAACGCGTTCGGGTCTTTTGCTGGCCGCTGAAAGACCGGCGATGATTTCGGTGTCGGCGTCGGCTTATATGGTTTCTCCGCCCGTTCCTTTTTTGTGGCCGCTGCAAAGTCAAGGAATTCAGTTTTAGCAATTTCAAATTCAATGCCCTGAGTTTTTGAAATGTCGGCCAGGAAAAAATTTCTTTCAGCAACCGGCTGGTAAGTCAACCGCGTGTATAAATCACTTTTGATTGCAGCGCTTTTTCGCTTACTTTCGGGCATGGCAAAAACATCTGCCAGCGTTTTGGTCAGATCGTCGAATTCGCGCGCGCTATTCATTCGCCCCCCCGCCATGTTACTTGTCGTCCCTGGCCGGGGTCGTGCGTTCTGACAGCCAGCGCTCGATCTCGGAAGGCTTGAAACGAACGCATCTGCCGACTCTGACAACGGGCAGCCTTCGCTGGAAAACAAGTTTGCGAACGAACGAAGGTCTAATCTGGAGTTTTTCGCAGAGATCCGCAATGGTCAAAAACTTGTCGGTCCCCATGGTTATCTCGGTCCAACAGGGACGCGGCCTTTTTCGACATAGGCGACAAGATCATCCCGGCGGAAATAAATGTTTTTGGAATTTGGTTTAAAAAATTGAAGCCGGCGTTTATAGCAGAGATTGTAAATCGCCGGCAACCCGACCTGGAGAAATTGAGCAGCTTGACGCGCTGTGAGAAATTCGGCGTTAGTGTCAGTTTTTTCCGCGCCCATGGTCACCTCTGATTGTCGTTTCCGTCGATAGCGCCCGACGGAGCGTCAACCGGAGGCACTGCCTCGCGGCCGGGTTTCAGCCGAAGAGATAAAGGCCCTTCAGCCGGTTTTCAATCAGGGAGCGCGGTTCCCTAATCGGTTGTCAACATCAGCGACCTGATGCCGGGGGTCATTGCTCGCCGTTAATACCGTGTCGCGGTTTGAATTCGGCGGCGATGTTTATTGAATATCATATAGCATAATTTTTTTCCACCGTCAACAATTATTTTCAGATTTTTATCGTTTACCTTCAAACGATCATTTTTCACTTATTCCCCGTCGATTTGAAATTGAATAGCACAATTCTATCACAATTTGAGTTAAGCTCTTTAAATTTAATTGTGGTATAGGTTTTCTATGATTTATTACCTACCGTCTCTTAATCAATAGGTTGATGGTTCGATTCCATCAGGGGTCATTTTTCTCATACCCTCAAAAAAAAACTCAAACACTATTGAAATAACCTTCTATTTTCACTTAATATAGAACTTCCAAATTCAGCACTGGAGGTTTATATGAGTTTCATGAAAAAAATCAGATACGGCCGGCGTTTCGGGTTCACCCTTTGTGAGACGCTGCTCCTGTTGGCGCTGCCGATTGCCGTCAACGCCCAAAAACAGATCACCAATTCGGATCCGGAACTGCGCCTGAAAGGATACCAACAGCAGCAGGAGATGAAAAAAAACAGCCCTTACAAGGATATGAAATGGCAGTTCCTGGGACCGGTCAACGTCAGCGGCCGCTGCACCGACGTGGCCGTGGTCGCGCCCAAGGGCCAGAACTACACCATATACGCGGCCACAGCTTCGGCCGGCTTGTGGCGCACCGTGAACGAGGGTACGACCTGGGAGCCGATCTTTGAAAACGGCCCCTCAGTCGCCATCGGCGATGTGGCCCTGGCAGCGAGTGATGCCAATATCATTTGGATCGGCACCGGCGAAGCCAATATTTTTCGCAGCTCCCAGGCAGGCTGCGGTGTCTATAAGTCGATTGACGGCGGCAAAACCTGGCTGCACATGGGTTTGACCGATACATATACCATTCCGCGCCTCATTATCCATCCCAAAGATCCCGACACAGTGTACGTGGCTGCATCGGGCCACGAGTGGACGCAAAACAGTGAACGCGGCGTCTACAAAACCAGCGACGGTGGCAAAACCTGGCAAAAAATTCTCTTTATTGATAACGAAACCGGAGCCATAGACCTGGCCATGGACCCCGGCGATAGCGAGACTCTTTACGCGGCCGTATGGCAGCGCACGCGCCAAAAATGGAACGACCCGCGCAACGGTCCCCAAAGCGGCAAGAGCGGTATCTATCGCAGTCGCGATGGCGGCCGCAATTGGCAGCCGATCAATCAGGGCCTGCCCGCGGCCAAGTTTCGCGGCCGCATCGGCCTGGATGTCTCACTCTCCAACCCGAACACCATCTATGCCCTGGTCGATAATTATGAAATTTCCCGCCAACCCACGGCCGAAGATCTGCAAAATCCTTATGGTGTCCCTTCCTGCGGCTTCATCAAGGGCGCCACGGTCTACCGTTCCGATGATCGCGGCGCTTCCTGGCGCCAGGTCAGCGGCCAAACGCCGGAGATGAAAAAATTCATGGAACGCCATTCCAACACCTACGGCTGGGTCTTCGGACAGATCCGCGTCGATCCCAACGACGCCGAAACGGTTTACATCCTGGGTGTGCCGCTCAGTGTTTCCAACGATGGCGGCAAAACCTTCCGCCACCTCGACGGCATGCACGGCGACCACCACGGCTTGTGGATCGATCCGGCCAATCCTGATTACCTGGTCAACGCCAATGACGGCGGCATAGCCGTTTCTTACGACCGCGGCAAGAACTGGCGCTGCTTCACCGACAACCTGCCCGTTTGCCAGTTCTTTAACGTCAACTTCGACATGGCCAAGCCCTTTCATGTATTTGGATCCATGCAGGACCACGGCAGTTTCCGCGGCACCGTCGATCTCAGCCGCGGCCGAGACCGCATCCCGGCCCTGGCCTTCGAATACACTCCCGGGGGTGAAGGCTCCAACCACGCCATCGATCCGAACGATGCCAACCTGGTCTACTCGGCCGGCTTTTACGGCATGCTCAGCCGCAGCGACATCAGCCGCCAGGACTGGGGCCCGGAGAAGTGGATCGTGCCCACGACCTATGAAAACGAACCCCGGTTGCGCGGCCAGTGGCTGGCCCCTTTCATCCTTTCCAGCCACAATCCCAACATCATCTACCACGGCATGCAGTACCTGTTCCGCTCCCTCGACCGCGGCGATACCTGGGAAAAGATCAGCCCCGACCTGACCCATAACAGCAAATCCGCATTAGGCGACATCCCCTATCAGACCCTGTTCAGCATCTCTGAATCCCCGTTGAAGTACGGCCTGATCTATGCCGGCACGGACGACGGACGCGCCCACATCAGCCGAGACGGAGGTAAAACCTGGATGGAGATCAGCGCCGGGCTGCCCGCCCGGAAATGGGTTTCACGCCTGCTGGCCTCGCGTTACAAGCTGGGCACAGTCTATATTACTCAGAACGGCAAGCGGGATGACGATTTCGCACCCTACGTATGGCGATCAGACAATTTTGGCAGAACCTGGCAGAACATCAGCAGCGGCATTCCGCTAGGTCCGGTCAATGTCATCCGCGAAGACGTCCGCGACCCAGACACCATTTACCTGGGAACCGACAGCGCCGTCTTTATCAGCCGTGACCGTGGCCAAAGCTGGCACGTACTGGGCGGCAACCTGCCGGCGCTGTACGTCCATGACCTGGTCATTCACCCCCGGGACAACATCATCGTCATCGCCACCCACGGCCGCGGCATGTGGGCGCTGGACATAGGCGCGCTTGTTGAAAAAAAGGCCGAAGTCGAAGAGTGAACCGTCAGGGACAACCCCAGGCAACACAACAGTCGGAATAAGGGTGGCTTCTTCATGGCGTTTATATTATAATGCATTGAGTCGATGGAAACAAAAAGAACATTTGCCTCGTGAACATCCATTTTGAGAAAAAAAAACGTAATCGCTAATATGGGAATGCCCTATAAATGGAAGGTACGGACGCAATGAAAAAAACCGCATTGTTCCTCATCCAATTTTTTTGCCTGTTCTTTATCGTAAACAGCGAAACCGCTCTCGTCCCCGGCGAAGTCAAATCGCTTTGCTACTACGATAATTTTTTCTACAACCTGCCCGAACACGATTTCCTGTTTTATTTCAATGATGCCTTGCAGTATACCGAGCCTCCCGATGACAGCGTTTATGACGGCGGCAAGCGCGACAAGTATTTGAAATTGGCCGAGCGCCACCGCCAGGTCAAGGAATTTGTCGTTGCCTTCGGAAACAAACAAAACTTGTCCATCTCCCTGAACCTCAATCATGAACAGGGCTTGGCCCAGGCGGTAAAATTCCTGGATTTGCTCGGACTCAAACTGAAGAAAACATCTTCAGGCAGCCTGGAAATTAGGCCCCTGGGCGATGAAGCCCAGACCAATTACTACCTGTTCTGCCGCCTGAAGGCTTCTTCATTGGAAAAGCAATTGAACCAGACCGGAATGTTTTTTTTCAAGCTGCTGGAAACCGCCGTGCCCATGCCTTGGGATTACGGCTTCCTCAGTGCCATCAGCGGCTTGGAGATCAACGCAGATAATTTTTTCGAGCAGTTGATCGCCAACAAGAGGCTTTCCTTCTTGCTGTCCATCCTGTTCCGTTTATCCAAAAAGGAAGTCGATTTCATTGATCTAACACTGCCCAAGGCTCCGGTTTCAGCCTGGAAGCGCATCTACCTGGATCGAAAATTGTTGATGGGCATGCTGGTGCTCAGCAACGCCCTGCGCGTGCGCGACGGGCGGCTTTTTATTCCCGGCGGCGACCAAGCCAGGAAATTCTGGTCGGCACTGGTCGGTATCGATCCCGACCGTGCCCCCTTTGATTTTTTAACGCGGTTGAGCGGCCTGGATCAAGGCAAGATGAATTACCTCTATGTTTTTTCGTTTTTTCTTCCTGAAGAAACCCGCCGGATCATGTTTTTCGATTATAACGAGACCAAGGTCCGCCGCCTTTACCAGAAGATATCCCTGGGTGCAAACGAAAGGATCAAGGCGAATTCATTCCCGCGCCTGGAAAATTTCACCTATTATTCTCTCATGCATGTTCTGAAAATCAAAGACGGCCGCATCCACATGCCACCGGGGTTGAAGTCCTGGTCGCAGGCCATGGGCCTGGAATTGCCCGCCGCTGCAGATGAATGCGATTTCCTGGAAAGCCTGCTTGCCGCAGCGGCCAACAATGGAAAGAAAATAAGCCTGCTGCAAAAGTTCATGAGTATTTATAGCAAATTTTCCGGCCGCCAGCTGATTCTCAACCAGAATTTTTTAAGCAAAGCATTCGCGGAATTCGAAAGCAAAAGCACATTATTGGATTTTGTGGAAAAAATCCCCTTAAAGGAAAGTGAAAGCGTCAATGCCCTTTTTGCCTGGCAGGAAAGCCTGCAGAAACTGAACTCCAAGGAGCGCCCACTTTTTACGGCACTGGGTCAATCACTTCTGGAAACCATTGCCCGGGCTGCCGGCTTTTCCGCCAACCAGGGCGATTTTGACAAAGTAACCCACGAATTGCTGGAAATTCCCCTGCAGCGCCCCGCTTTTTATGACGGAATATTCAGCTTCATAAAAAATCAGTGCCGGGTGCGTTCCCTCGCTGAAGTTTCCCAGGAATCGTTTTTCGATTTTCTTTTGGCGGGGTTGAAAAATCAGGTCGTGGACATCCGCGGCGAGCGCTATGAGTGGCGGGTCCGGGAAATGGCTGCTGCCGAGCTTAGCGAGATCCTGCTCAGCCAGGAGGTATGCTCTCTGTCCGCGTTAAGCGATATCAATGCCCTGCTGAGTGAGCTGGCCGAAGATCCGGACCGTTTCAGCTCCCATTCAGGCCGCCGCCTGCTTGATGCATTCGAGCAGCTGCCCTACCCCGCTTTCAGCAAGGATGCCCCTAAAAACATCAAGGAACGGGTCATTGCTTATGACAAGTCTGACCTGGGACGGGACGTGCAGGCCCTGCTGAAGAAAATCGCTAGGAAAGCGGGCCGCGCTGAAATAAAAAAGGCCATCGACGAGTTGAAGGGCAACTACCTGCTGCCGAATCTAAAAGATTTTTTCCTGTCCCTTTCCTATGCCCTCAATGCCGGGAATCCGAAGTTGCGCATTTTCATGAATCCCAACATCGCCCGCCTGCACGATTTCTCGGAGAACGGCGGCACACCCTGGAGCCACAACAGTTCTCCTGGCAACAAGGCAGATTTTTCAGGATATTATTTGCAAGGCGGATTGTCGCGCTTGCATCTTACTTTCTCCCTCAATTGGCGCAACCAGTTCTTTGAAAAAAGCATCTACAATGCCGAACAGAACATGGGCATGCTCTACAACATCATGGCCCTGCTGCCCCAGCCCCAGGCCAGCCTGAGCGCTGCTTTTGATGGACTGCTGGTCGAATTCGCCGTGGAATTGCTGCAGCAGTGCCATAGCGACGAGGAACTGAAAATTGCCATCAATGATGCCGTCATGACGCAGACCTGCGGTTACCACTACCGGCGGCTGAACGATTTTTTGTCGGGCCACAGCGCCGACTATTACTTGTTCATGAGCGAACTGCGGAAAATCGGTCTCTATTTGTTTAATGGTGAATTTCAGCTTGACGAGTTTTCAAAAAGCGCTGAATTGAGCAAATATGCCCAGTTGCCGCTTCGTGCCGCCATTGAAAATGAAAGTGACCTTTGGGGCAATATCCATTATTCCTTCTCCGGCAGCCTTTCCCCCAAGGCCGATGTCCTGCTGCCTCAGGAGGTCGCCCTGTTGTTCGCTTCGGGCTGGACGGCCGGGGAACTGATCAATGAATACAAGCTCAAGACAGCCTACCTGGCAAAAAAAAACGATCTGCCTACCTGCCTGCTCGGACAATTTGTGTTCGATTACATCAATACGGTCTGTAAATCCGTTTATGCCCAAAATCATGTGAAGGATTATTACAGCACATTCTTTGTTTTCGATATCATGAACAGCGGTCACTTGAAGAACACGGTGAAAAAATTGCAAAAAAATGGTTATTTAAGGTTGCTATGAACACTAAAAAATGGACCGTTCTGCTTCTGCTGTCGATCATTTTGATCGGCCGGGCTCCGGCCCAGGACAAGCCAGTCATCACCATCGTTTCGCCACACTGCGAGGAAATCTGGTTCGGAAAAATCTCCATAAAAATCAATGTGCAAAACTTGCCTCAGGATTGCCTGCATGCCGTGGAAATCTATTTGGACGGCCGTTTCATAAAGGAGTTCAAGCAGCCGCCTTATACGTTTCAACACGATTTCGGCAATGTCCCGCAGAACGGCAACCTCAAGGCGCTTCTGCGCGTGAACAATCACGTGGTCGACAGCGCCGAGATCAAATCCTTTGCCGTCGACGATACCCAGGAAGTGGATGTCACGCAGATCCTGATTCCGGTTGTTGTCACCGACAGCCATGGCAATTACATCTCGAACCTGAAAAAAGAGGACTTTGTCCTGCTGGAAGGCAACAAGCCGCAATTGATCAATAATTTCAGCAAAAGCGGAAAAAACCATTTTCACCTGGCCCTGCTCATCGACATCAGTTCCTCGATGAAGGACAAAATCGGCGAAGTCAAGGAAGCGGCAAAGCAATTCCTGCAGCAACTGCTGTCCAGGAATGACAAGGCCATCGTGGTTTTTTTCAACCACGAAGTCTTCGAAGACACGGAGTTCTCAAGCAACTTCAGCGAACTGTCCAATTCCATTTCCATGGCCTTCCCTTTCGGCGCCACGGCCCTGTACGACGCGGTCGGCTATTGCCTCAAGTTGCTCAAGGGCATGCCCGGGCTGAACATCATCATCGTTTTTTCGGACGGCGAGGATAACAGCTCTTACCTGGATCCCTATACGCTGATCAAGAAGGCCGAAATGTCCAACACCATCATTTACGCCATCGGCAATCGCACCGGCACCTATAACGATGAATACCAGGATATATTAAAAAAGCTCTCGACTACCTCGGGAGGCATGTTGTTTTTCATAGAGGAAAGCTCGGAAATCCATAAAATCTATGAATTGATACGCCGCGACATCAGGGCCGAATACATCCTGGAATTCTCTCCCAGCAAGACCGGCAAGGCCAAGCGCTACCGGCCGATCACCGTCAAGGTAAAAAACCAGAAGAGATATATCGTCCGCACCATCAAGGGATATTACTATTAATATGAATAAAAAGAATTGTCCAAGAGGAGGATGACCATGAATTGCAAAAATGCATCATTAGCATTTCTTTTTTGCCTGGCGGCCCTTTCAGCGCTGGCCGGACAGAGCGAAGAACCGATCAAGGAAGCCGTATCTGTAGTGAACGTCGAAGTGCCGGTGCGCGTTTTTGCCAATGGCCAATCCGTCAGCGGTCTGGGCAAGGAGGATTTTGAAATAAGCGAGGACGGCAAGGCCCAGCGAATAAACGGGTTCTATTTTTTTCACAAGAAAATAAACGCCACACCCGCAGCTGCGGAAGGATCCTCCCCGGCCCAAGCGCCCGCGGGCCGCTATTTTGTCCTGATCTTTCGTACTTATGCGAGTAACGAGGAACTTGAAAAAGGGCTCCTGTATCTTTTCGACAACGTCCTGCGGCCCCAGGACCAGATTTTCGTTATGGCCAACAACCGCACCCTGATGTTCGAACAGCTCGGGACCGACGCGGGCGCCCAAGGGAAAATACTCGAATTGTTGCGCTCCGAGAGCCAGAACGCCCGCAACCAGATGCTTAATTTTGTGCGCAGCATCGAGCAGAGCCTCAACATGAACAAGTTTCGCATGGCCATAGGTGGCCGGGCCGCTCTCAACGCAGATTACCTTACGAACTTTCTGGACTCCTATCTGCGGGCCTGGCAGGAATTCAAGCGCCGTTACCTGTCGCTGGAAATTGATAAATTCTACTACTTTTCCAGGCATCTGGAAAAGGTCAAAAAAGAAAAGTGGGTGCTGAATTTTTACCAGTTGGAGCAATTCCCGCAGATCGCCTTCGGCGGCGATATTGAAAGGCAGTTGCGCAACTACATCGATCTGCTGGCTGCCAGCGATAATCCGACAATCAAGGCCCAGGGCCGTAACATCGAACGGCTGCTGCGGACCATCGACCGCGAAATGAATGTCGCCGAAAACTTTCCGGCTGAAGAAGTCAGCAAACTTTTCTACAAGGTGAACGCCACGTTTCATTCTTTTTTCATGCGCGTGTTCCACGATACCGACAGTTCTGAAACGCAGTTCCGCAGCGTCGCCACCGATATCGAGAACAGCCTGCGTGCGCTTACCGAGGCCACCGGGGGGACTTTGACCGCTTCCAACAACATCGATACGGCACTGGCCATTGTCAGCGAAAAGAACGACGATTACTACGTCCTGACCTACGAACCGGCCAGCGCTAAAAAGATCGGCAAGATCAAGGTTCGGGTCAAGGGCAAGCGCTACGATGTTTTGTATGACAACAACATTCGCGCCGATTACATCAGCGAATATTTGCGAAAAAAAGAACTTGAAACACCGAGCGTAAAGATCAAGGAACTTTCCTTCGCCGCCAAAAAACTGGCTTTTGTCATCAGTGATTATTCCCTGGCCAAGATCCAAGGCGAGACTGCCGGCATGCTTGGCGTGCGCATCCGCATCAAGGACGATCAGGAACGGAGCGTCTTTGACCAGAGCCGGAACCTGAAAGCCGACAAGAAAACGATGTCGCTCAACTTGAGTTTCAGCACCCTGGTCGAGGGCAAGTACGACATCATCATCGATGTCCTGGACCAGGTCAGCGGCAAGACCTGCACCGAGGTCATCCAGCCGCTGGTCAAATAAAACCGGAGGGGCCCGGCATCACGGGTTGGCTTTTTTCGTTTCTTGTCATCAGTTGGCGAATCATGTTATGATGATCCTTCAAGAAAAAAGGGCGTTAACATGGACGAACATATTAAAGACGAGATTGCCAAGCTGAAAGAATATTTCCGCGGCCGCAAGGATTCCCTTGCCGGCCTGGAAGAACTGGCCGGCGAACCTATCCAGCATCATTTCCCTGTCGATCTCTGGCAACTGTCAGACAGCGAACTGGATGGAGAAATGGGCAAGCGCCTCAGCTTTCTCAACGATGACATCGATTGCCGTCCTACTCCGGACATCACTTCCCACCGCCGTTTTATCGGGCCGGCAATCGTATGGTTAAAAAAAGTGGTTTTTAGAATTTTCCGCCCCTACAGCAACACCCTGTTCGTGCGCCAAAACCGCTTCAACGATCAGCTGGTTGCTTTTCATCTGGCCACTTTTATCCGTTTGCGCCGCCTCGAGGAAAAAGTACGCAACCTGGAAAGGCAGGAGCAGGAGATCAGGGAACAGGTTGAGGACCTCCCGAGAGCCCAGGAATCCCCTACAGCGAAGCATGAATCCGATTGAAGCCCGGATCGATAATTTTTATCACGTTCTCGGCCGCAGAGATCCCGCAGCCGCATCACAGCTCCCCCCCCTGGCGCAAGCCGTGGCCAGAAAGTCCGGAGCGCAGGCGGCATTCAACCTGCTGCAGCGCAGTGAGGTCATTGCCGGCTGGCGTCAACCGCGGCTGGCCCTCTATGACCACACCCTGCACCTGATCGGCGGCGGCGAAAAATACGGCTGCACCATGGCCGCAGCTCTGCAGGAAGAGTTCGACGTCACCCTGATCGCCCACCGGCCGGTCACCCTGGCCAACCTCATGGAGTGGTACGATATCGATCTGTCGCGCTGCCGGGTCAAGATTCTGCCCCTTGATTTTTTCGATAAAAAAGACCCAGGCCCGATCAATCCGGACCTGGTTTCCGATCGCAGTGAAAATCCTTTCCTGGCTGTCAGCCGCGAAAGCGGAAATTACGATTTTTTCATCAACAACAGCATGCTGGAAATGGTTTTCCCCCTGTCCAACATTTCCCTGTTCGTCTGCCATTTTCCCGAACGCCAGAAAGGCTCGTATTTTTACGTGCAGCATTACCGGCATCTCATCTACAACAGCCGCTATACGGCCGATTGGATCGAAAAAAAATGGCGTCTTTCCCCCAGCCATCATATTTACCCTCCCGTGGATATGGAACCGGCGCCAGGGCAAATGTTGGCCAAGGAAAACATCATCCTCTCCGTCGCCAGATTCGAAAGCGGCGGCAGCAAACAGCAGGCCGAAATGATCGCCGCTTTCGCGCGCTTACGGGCCAAGGCGCCCCGGGAACTGCAAAACTGGAAATTAATCCTTTGCGGCGGCAGCGCCTCACCCAACCCCTATCTCGAAAAAATCAGGGCGCTGCTGAAGGCCCAGCCCGACCTGCCGGTTGAATTGAAGATCAATATCCCCTTGAACGAATTGAAAGAACTGTATGCCCGCTCCGCCCTTTTCTGGCATTTTTGCGGCCTGCTGCAGAGCAATCCGGCCCATGTAGAGCACTTCGGCATGTCAACCGTGGAAGCCATGCAGAACCAATGTTTGCCCATCGTTTTTGACGGCGGCGGCCAGCGTGAGATCGTGGAAAACGGGATTTCCGGATTCCGTTTTGCCAATATCAGGCAATTGCTGGACCTGACCTTGCAGCTGATCAGGGATCCAGGCCAGCGTCAGCGGAGCAGCCGGGCGGCGCAATTGCGGGGCGGGAACTTCACCCGGGCCATCTTCACCGAGAGGGTACGAGATCTCTTTGGGCATTTGGCCGAAGAATATGCGTCAGGCATGCCGTTGGCAGCGCCGGCACAAAGGTAAAGCCAACATGGAAACCCTTGTTTCGATCGTCATCCTGACCAAGAATTCATTTGGCATTGTCCAGCGCCTGATGGCGGCTATCCAAGATCAGGAATTTCAGCACCCTTACGAGCTGATCTTCATGGATAACCAATCCAGCGACGACACCGTGGCTTATTTGCAGTCCATCCCCCATCTGCGCAAACGGATCATCCCGGTTGCCGAAGGGAGATTCAGCCATTCCGGCACCCGCATGCAGGCGGCCCGGGAAGCGCAAGGGAAAATCGTGGTCTTTTTCACCGATGACATTGTGCCCATCGGCAGGGATTTTCTTGAGCGCTTGACCGCGCCGGTACTGTCGGGACAGGCAACGGCCGCCTATGGCGTGTGGCAGATCAATCCGCAATGGCACGACCCGGTGGATGCCTACCTGCACAACAACTGGTTCCAGGACCATGACGATTTTGTCGAGCCCATCCCCGCCTATTGCTGGGATAAATTTCCGCCTGAACTGCGCCGCCGCCTGAGTAATTTCGACAACTGTTCATCCTGCCTTGACCGTGAAACACTGCTCCGCCTGCAATTTCCACCGGTTCCCTACGGCGAAGACATGCTCTTTGCCAGGAAAATGATCCTGAACGGCCTGAGGGTAGCGCTGGTCAAAGAAGCCAAGTTCTTCCACTGGCACAAAGTAAAGCCAAGCTACATGTTTCGCCGCATGTGCATCGACTCCCATCTCAGCGCGCAGGAGTTCAATATTTACTATGTTTCCCGGCTGCGGGGCGTGATCAAAGCCATTGTTCTGCGCGTTTTGCAACGGACCTTCATCGCTTTTTTCAAGATCAGGATGCCACTATCCAAAAAAATATACTGGAGCTGGTACAACGCCCGCATCCTGAGCGCCGATTTTTTCGGCAAGTTCGCCGGCATCTTGACCGCGGCAACAGCCGCCAAGGGCTTTTCGCCACTGAAGAAAAAATTGTTCAAGATGAAGACGTGTATCCTCGCCGAGATCGATCAAAAAAGCATCCTGCGTTATTGAGAGCCGGTAGAACCGAAGCCGTGCTTCTCAAGCATGTATTCGGCCAAGGCGTCCTGCCAGGACGACATAATGTTCAGGTTTTGTTTTTTTAAATTGCCGTTCTCCAGGACCGAATAGCTGGGCCTTGGCACTTTGGCCGGGAATTCCCCGGGTGCGGCTTTGTTCAGGGTAACGGTGCTATGGCTCAGGCTGAAGATTTCGCGGGCAAATTCGAACCAGGAACAGCTGCCTTCGGCCGTGGCGTGGTACAAGCCGTCCTCGGCTTGGCCGTTGAGCATTTTCAGGATCTGGCGAGCTACTTCCTTGGTCGCGGTCGGTGTCAGCACTTCATCGTCTACAACGCGTACTTCGGAGCGTTCACGCGCCAGCTTCAGCATCAGATCGACGAAATTCAATCCGCCCTTTTCCAGACAGGGATTTTTTCCATATAAACCAGATACCCTTATCACATAATGTTTTTGGGCCAGGGAGCGGACAAAGAGCTCACCGGCCAGCTTGCTGTTGGCGTAGGCATTCAGCGGCAGGGGGCAATCGTTCTCCAGGTAGGGTTCCATTTTTTCACCTGAAAAAACATAATCCGTGCTGATATGAATCAGACGTGATGAACCGGCGTTGGCCGCTTGGGCGATATTGCGGGCACCCAGGGCATTGACCGCGAAGGCTTTAAGCGGATCGGCTTCGCATTTTTCGACTTGGTGCATGGCGGCAGTATTGATGATGATATCGGCCCCTGCCTCTGCCAAAACCTTCTGTACCTGCTTGTTGTCAGCGATATCAAGTTTGTCAATAGTCAAAGGGACGACATCAAAGCACTCGGCCCTGAATAATTCAACAATATCCGAGCCCAGTTGCCCGTCAGCCCCGATCACAGCCAGTTTCATATTGCCCTCTGTAGCCCCAGGTATTACTATTTTTCCAGGGTCTTGAAAACTTGGATATTGTAATAGGCAGGGTTGTCGAAATCCTTGAAATTAGACAGGTTATCCACCAGGTCCTTGATGATGGATTCCACATCATGCTTGGGATGAAAACTCAGCACTTTGCGCGCTTTATCGATGCTGACTTTGTAATTGCGAAAATCCTGGATGTGTTTGATCTGCAGGCGCACATCGACCTGTAAATGGGTTTTAAGGCCGGATCGGACCAGATCTCCCAATTCACCGACCGTATAATTGCCCGAAGCGATATTGAAAATTCCTGAAATAGCATCGTTGGCCTCGATAGCCCTGATGTAGGCACTGGCGGCATCCTGGATACTGAGAATCGGTCGCCAAATGGCCGGATTGTTGACCGTGATCACCTTGTCGGCAATTGCTGATTTGAACATGGTGTTCACCACCAGGTCCAGGCGCATGCGGGGGCTGTAGCCGCTGACAGTGCCTTGGCGGAAGGCGATCACTGAAAAATTATTGTCCTGCATCTGCATGACCGCCTGTTCGCCCTGCAATTTGGAGATGCCGTACGGATAATTGGACACTGCCGGCTGGGTCTCATCATACAGTTCATTGACCGTATAACCGTAGACCGAGCAGGAACCAGCGTAAATGAAACGCTTCACCCCTGCCTTTTTGGCTACATATCCTAAAAAAGCTGGAGCAGCGGCGTTGTAAATAAAATTCTTGCTGGGAGCGAATTCGGCCATAGGATCATTGGAAAGGCCACCCAGGAAAATTACCTGGTCAAAGCCGCGCACATCATCCACCTGCAGGTCGAAAATGTCCTTGTGTACAATACCGATCTCCTTTGGCAAATGGTTGCCGAACCAAAAAAGATCGATCACGCTGATCTCATAACCCCTTTCCAACAGCTTGGGAATCAGGACCGAACCGATGTAGCCGGCACCGCCGGCAATGAGTATTTTCATTCTGGCTTTCCTCCTATGGTTGGTAAATGAAGTTATCCGCTTCCGGACTGGCCAGCCACTGGGAAAGAGTGCGGGCCCGTGTATCTTTTTCTGACAAGACCGGGTTTTCCAGCGGCCAAGTGATACCGATGCCGGGATCATTCCATAAGATCCCGGATTCAGCTTTGCTGTTGTAAATCCCGGTGCACTTGTATTGGATCTCGGCAACGTCGGACAGAACGCAGAAGCCCCGGGCAAACCCGGCCGGAGCGAACACCTGTTTCTTGTTCTGGGCCGAAGCTTCAATGCCGAACCACTGGCCCAGGGTCGGAGAACCCTTGCGGATATCCACGGCAACCAGGTAGGCGCTGCCCAGGGTCACCCGCATTAGTTTGCCCATGGGAGGCTGCCATTGAAAATGCAAGCCGCGCAGTACCCTTTTCTGGGAACGGGAATGGTTGTCCTGGACAAAATCGACAGGCAGTCCCAAGGCGTTGAATTGATCGGCCCTGAAAACCTCCATGAAAAACCCGCGTTCGTCCTCGAAAACCTCTTGCTCCACTACCACAAGGCCATTGAGATGACTGGAGGCGATTTTTATCTGCATGGGTTGTTCCTCCGCATTGATTTCAATCCTCTAGTTTATACAAAAAGAGACCAAAGTCAAGCGTGAATTGTTATAAATCCTTTTGAATCGGTCTAATTCACATCCTTTTCAATATCTTGATGCATTCATTGCGCAGTGATTTGAGCGGTTTTTCCGTTATTGATTGCAGGGACTTGATGCGTAATTTTCTCTCCAGTTCCTGGGCAACCGGGTCATCGGGAGTATCTCTTAAAAAACTGGTCAGGATCGGTTCCAGTGACAAGAACAGGTCGCGGTGGACCGCCAATTCCTCTAGAAAGAGCTGGGGATTGAAGGCGATCAAATTGCCTATGATCTTGTTCAGGGCGATTTCAAAGGTCCCATAAGAAATCGTGAATAGACGAAAACCTAATTTGATCGAATTGGGTTTTCCTGAATAAATTTCACCTTCCAAAATTCCCAAATGGTCATAAATCATGTTGACAACCAAAAAGCCATCCCTGATATCAGTGATCTTTACATTTCCGGGAAGCAGGGTCAGCATTTTTGCAGCATTGGCTTCGTTGGGACTGGCATAGTATGCATTCCATGCCTCTTTCACACCATTCCAGTCCACGGCCGGTGTTCCTGTTTGTGCATATCCTGTCATTACAGCCAGAAAAAACAATCCAATCAGGCAGGAAACCATCCTTTGCTGATACATGTATCGCCTCCATTTTCAAATGGCACATTTCGAATAATTTTAACAAAAAATAAAAACAAAAGATATCAATTAAAACTTTATTTCAATTTTTATTCAAATTTCGCCGTGCCCAGATTCATTCGTACTTAACTGCGTCCACCACATCGACCGCCGCCGCCTTGCGCGAAGGGATGAGGGTGGCGCTGAAACTGATCAGCAGAGAAGCCGCAATCACCGCCGCCAGATCCAGGAAACTGATGCGGAAGGGAACGAAACTGACCTGGTAGATCTCCGCGGGAACCTTTATCAATTCATAGTGGTTGGCCAAAAAGCAGAATCCCAATCCCAGGATGACTCCCAGGGTCGTACCCAGCAATCCGATGATTGCTCCCTGCAGGAAGAATATTTTCCTGATTTGGGCTGCGCTTGTCCCGTAAGAAAGCAGGATGCCGATATCTTTTATTTTCTGCATGACCAGCAGGATCAAGCCGGCTATAATGTTGAGGGAAGCAACGATGATGATTAAGGTCAGCGTAAAGAAAAGTACGGTTTTTTCCATCTTCAATGCCGAGTAAAGTGATTGGTTCAGTTCCATCCAGGTTATTACTGCGTACTGGGCACCCAGGTGGCCGCGCATGCGGGCTGCGACTTTTTCGGCACTGAAGATATTGTCCAGGTTGACTTGCAGGTAGCTGATCTTGTTTTTCAGGGAA
>Ga0268280_1000363_pt1 | contig 40523 bp, 35 predicted proteins | sample saktaG_9_FD_190139 | JGI IMG/M metagenome (GOLD analysis project Ga0268280, IMG submission 190139) | Saline water microbial communities from Sakinaw Lake, British Columbia, Canada - sak_2011_5_24_40m | ecosystem: Environmental > Aquatic > Non-marine Saline and Alkaline > Saline ...
ACGCAGCCTTGAAAAAAGTATCAAAGGTCAAAATTTCAGGCGCAGAGATTAACTACGGCTGGGATGAAATCAAGATAATGTTCGAAAAAGACTGTTTTCATATCTACCAGCCTGATGCGACTTTTGCAGGCGGCATTGCCCAGGTCATGAAGGTCATTGAAATGTGTAAAAAACAAAACCGCCTTTTTACTCCCCATACATGGACGAATGGCATAGGATTTTATATAAACTGGAATATGGTGCTGGCCGACCGGGATAACCTTCTTCCGCTTGAATATCCACTGGAAAAGCCTTCCTGGATACCGGAGTTCAGAGAAGGAATCATTGAACCCGTTATTCCGGACAAGAACGGGATGCTTCATCCGTTTAAAAGACCGGGACTTGGATTTGAGATTGATAAAAGATTGCTGCGGAAATACGGAAAACGTTTTTTCAGGCTTACCGAGACAGGCCTTAAATTCAAAGTGATCCGCGAAAAAGGCATAAAGGCGGCTCTTGAGCTTAAAAGGCGCAAGGGATAAGGAAGGAGCGGAGAACGATATAAGCCGTTGTTCAACAATAACTGTAACATTGTAATATCGTAACCGGCATAAGGAGCCGTAACGAAATGGTTTGAAATGTAATGGTTATTTCGTAACGGACCCTAAGACCAGAGAGCAAACAACCATGATTATAAGAATCTTTGTGACAGGCGGTACCTTCGATAAGGAATATAATGAGCTTAACGGAGAGCTGTTTTTTAAAGAAACACATCTTTATGAAATGCTGAAACTGGGACGGTGCAGGGTGGAGTTTGATATAACAACCCTGATGATGATAGACAGTCTCGATATGGCAGATTCAGACAGGGATATAATCCTTGAAAACTGCATCAGGGCAAATGAGAATAAAATAGTTATAACTCATGGAACCGATACGATGGTTGAAACTGCAAGAGTCATTGCCGGCTCAGTAAAGAACAAAACAATCGTTCTAACCGGAGCGATGATACCTTATAAATTCGGAAGTTCGGACGGATTATTTAATCTGGGAAGCGCTCTTGCCTTTGCCCAGACTCTTCCGCATGGCGTTTATATCGGCATGAACGGGAAGTATTTTAACTGGGATAATGTAAGGAAAAATAAAAAGACCGGAGTATTTGAAGAGAGCAGGTTTTTACGAAGCTGCTGACTATGGGGAAATATATTTATGCTGAGAATATGGATAATTATAATATTAGCCGGTGACATTATTTATGTATTATTCAGATCCCGGAAACCGCGGTATTACAACACCCCATACAGCGAAAGCACTATGTTTTAAAAAAACGTTATGCAAACGGTGAAATTTGAAGATTCCCCGCTGCAAGCAACGGGGAATCTTCGACCGTAGGGAATAGAGTCTGTTTTTTATTTGCTCGCTAATCCCGCCGCAAGCAGCGGGAATGCGCTCGCTATTTCGGTTCAAAAGAAGAATTCGAGAGTATGAAGAATGATTTGAGAAGCTGACCTGTGCAGATATTTAAAATCAGGCTTTCAGCGGATATTGCCGGCTTTATCATCTTCTTCCATCATGGTTTTTAACACCTGCTTTTCTTTTGAGCCCGGAACTATGCCTGATAGAACAGCCTCCAGTACAACGATGCCGTCCTGATTACTGTATACCGCTTCGCCTTTTGCTTTTCCTCTTTCATTTACTTCGGTTAAAGTAAATGAGCAGGTTATGGTATCCCCGAAATATACAGGTTTTTTAAAACGAAAATCCATGCCTGACGCAAGCCACCCTATCTGCCCACCGATTTCGGTTATCAGGCTGGCGACAAGCAGGCCATGGCAGATAAGGCCTTTTAACTTCTTTGCTTCTGTAAACCGTATGTCATAATGAACCGGATTATAATCTTTTGTAATATCGCCAAAAGATTCGGTCTCTTTTTTTGTGAATTTTCGCTTGACGGTAAAGGTGTCCCCCGCTTTTAATCCGGCAGCAGCTTTTTTCCTGATTTCAGACATTGATCTGTGCTTCATGCCTCACTCTTATTCCATACACCGGGTATAATCGTGCTGCAGAATTTACATCTGTTTCCGGCAAGATTGTACACAGGAACTAGATAACCCTTACGTTCTATGATTAATTTTTTGCAGTTATGGCAGTATGTATTAACCCCCTCGTGTTTTGGCACATTACCCACGTAGGCGTAGCGGATTCCTTCCTTCATCGCGATACTCCGAAAATTTTCAAGAGTTGATATGGGAGTTGGTGGAAGCCTGTCAAGCTTGTACAGGGGAGTAAACCGCAGGAAATGGAGGGGATGATCCGGCCCGAGATCGGTAAGAATCCATTCGCACATGCGTTTTACCATTTCAGGATCATCGACGTAACCGGGGACAACAAGATTGGTCATTTCGAAGTGGACACCCCTGTCGTTTAATGTCCTGAATGTATTCAAAACAGGCTCAAGCCTTCCTCCGTTCAGCTTCCTGTATATGGCGTCACTGAAGGATTTTATGTTCACATTCGCGCCGTCAATATATTTGCATAGTTCAAGCAGGGGCTCTTTATTTATGTAACCATTTGATATCCAGAGATTTGAAAGGCCTTTCTCTTTTGCAAGACGAGCTGTATCAATCATATATTCGAAATAGGAAATCGGTTCCGAATATGTGTATGCAATTGAATCTGACCCTTTTTCCAATGCTTCCCGAACAACATCTTCCGGAAAAAGCTCGCTGTGGCGCACTTCATCCGGTTTGGCCTGTGAAATTTCCCAGTTCTGACAATTTAGACAACGGAAATTGCATCCTGCCGCTGCTATCGAAAATGCTTTTGTCCGGGGTTTGAAATGAAAAAGGGGTTTTTTTTCTATTGGATCAACATTTTTTGTGCATGGATTTCCATAGGAAAGGCTGTAAAGCGTCCCGTCTATGTTGACCTTGGAGCGGCAAACGCTTCGGTCTCCCGGGGATAACTGGCACCTGTGGGGGCATATGCCGCATATGACATTCTTGTTGGCGAGTTTTTTGTAGAGAAATCCTTCTTTGGACCATTTCCAAGGCTTATCCGGAGCATCTCTTTCTTTCTCTCCCCTGATATCATCCGGACCCGGCAGGATTCCCTTTTTTTCATCCGATGACCAGAGGGCAAGTGATGAATCCGGAGCTGCAAGAATTAACGCCGCGCTGCATATAAATTGTCGTCTGCTTAATTTTGTCATGATTTAAGAGCCATTATTATTACGCTGATAATTTTCAAACCTATCAATCCTGTCGCAGCCCAGATAATGCCGAAATACGGAATGATCGCAACGCTGATAAGAAGCGTTCCTGTGGCTGCTCCGATCAGATCGGCTGAAAACAGTCTTGCGACAGACGGGTTGTTGTCTCCTGTCAGTTTTAAGGCTGCCGGAAACTGATATCCGCATGTCATTGATATAATAAAACCATATACAAGAAAAACAGACAAGGGAATTTTGCCTTCTCCGTATATGAAACCCAAAATCAGAAGACCTGTTAAAAATATAAGAATGCCGTCTGTTATTACAAGAGAGATTCTTTTATTATTCCCGTATTTATTTCCCGCCCTGTTTCCTATCCATGCTCCCGGCAGGAGACCGGCGAGAAAAACAGTAATTATCAGGCCGATTTTAAGATAGATATATCCAAAAAATATCTGGAATGCGAATATGACAAGAATTTCGGTCCCCATTGCCATGCACCCGGTTGAAAAAAGCACGAATTCTTCTTTCGTTATCCTTAGCAGGTATATAATGCACAGTACTGATATAATCAGAATAAAGGCAAGAGGAGATGTTGAGAATTTCGCAAACCATTGGGAAAACATGAGACGCATCAGTTGCGGGTAGATATCGGTATTTACAGGGGCCGATTTATCGATGAGTTCATTTAAACGGACGATCCTCTCTTTCGTAAGATTGCCGTAGTAATAATTGCTGATGTAGTCAGTTTTTATCTTTTTTTTGTCAAGGGAATCGGGGATGTCTGAACTGATCGGAAGTCCTGAAGCAAGAAAATAGATCTTTTGTCCGGGAAGAAGGAGGATATTGTTAAAATGTTTTGATAATGTATTATAAACAGAAGAGATTTTTTGGCGTTGCGGTTCTGCCAGATAATTATCATATCCTTCCATTGAAAAGCTTAAAATACCGCCGGAAGAGAGGCGCTTTTTTGCAATGTCATAAAAACCATCTGTATAAAACCTGTTGATCTGGTACGTTTCGGGTTCGGGCAGGTTCAGGATGATTGCATCGTAGAGTTTATCCGTATTTGCAAGATATGTTCGTCCATCCTGATTTATTACATTAAGGCCCGGGATTTTTTTCATCAGGCCAAAGCGGAACAATACCTCCGATACATCTGGATCAAGTTCAATAAAATCGACAGTTTCCGGGCGGTATTTCTCCAGCTCTTCCATTATTCCGCCCTCGGCGGATATAACAAGGATATTTTTAGGACCTGAAAGCTGGGCAAGGGCATAATGAACGGTTTCTTCCGCATTTGAAGTATTCTGATTGCTGAAAAGAGGAACTCCGTCTGCGATCAAAGTAGACTGCTCCCTGTCCTGATGGACTTCTATTCGCCCGTATTTTGATTCTTTGTAATAGGCGAGTTTGCCTTCAAGGGGAAGAAGAGATTTCTGTTCGAATAAAATACCTGAAACAAGGATGAAAAGGGCAATCCCTGTCCCTGTGATTGTCAAAGTATGCCGTAAGCCCGAATGTTTGAAAAGTGAATATGTTGCCGCAAGAAGAAAGATATTCGAGATAAAGACAGATTGAAGCGGTGAGAAAAAATAGACAAGGAAAAAAGAGAAAAAGGCGCCTCCTGCTATATCTCCAAGGCTGTCTGTTATATAAATGTATGGACCGGGATAGCCCGGATTTGAATATCTCAGAACAAAAAGACTATATGGCAGGACAAATCCTATGAGGAGAGCATAGGGCGCTGTTGTTAAAAAAATGAAAGTAAATGTCGGATAAAATCCGACCGAGCTTCCATGAATAAACAGGGTATCCCGAAGTTCCCTTATCAACAGGATCTGCAAAGCAGGAAGCATGACCAGAGCCAGGGAAAGGAGACCGAGAAAATTAGCTGACGGGGTGCTTTTCACGGAAACAAAGCGTGAAATAAGCGTTCCTATACCGCCCTGTATAAGCCATGAAAACAATATCATGGCAATCACGAATTCATTACCCTGGAATTGAGCCAGAAATTCGCGGATGGTCAATAACTGGGTAACAACAGAGGAGATGCCCGTTGCTATGACAACCAGTAATACCGGATATTCATTTTTCCTCTTCAAAATACTGAACATTGTATGTCAGGATTTCCAGCTTAGAGTTTTTCCATGAGTCGGAAGGAAGGCCGGCCTTTGCGCAAAGATGTGAAAGAAAATCTTCGGGACGTTTTAACTGTTCCCAGACCTGAGGCAAAAAGGTTGCGCTTGCATGGCCTTTCCGGATGATTACGCCGTCAACATTCGGCCGGAGTTTTTTGATAAGGTCATTGCTGTCCTTGTATTCGAGGGGCTTAGGCTCGCTAAGAATGCTGATTTCTATTTCAACTTTATCAAATTCCTTTGCAGTAAGAGGTGAAAAGCGGAAATCATTGAACGCAGCATTTATTGCGTTTCGTTTCACTCCTTCTATGATAGGCCCGGAAGCATCGAGATTTCCGATGCAGCCTCTGAGCTGGTTACGAATTTTAAGAGTTACAAAAGTGCCGCAGCGCCTCTGTAAACTCTTCTCTTCAATGTCGGATGCAGGTGAAATTTGCTCCTGTTTTGATTTGATCCCGAGTTCTTCCGATATGGTTTTTCTAGCAAGTTTAAGAAGAATCTGCCCCTGTTTTTCGTTCAGCCTGTTCGATATATTTTCATTTTCCATAGAAGGCTCTCCATAAAAAGCAATTGATGCATATCCTACAACCCTTGAACGTTCTCCTGCTGTGTCTCCGCTGTTTGAATAGTGAATGAGAAGCGGTTTCCATCCGTATTTGCCGGCAAGGCTCATGATTGTCAGGACAGGCGTTTTACCACACGCGCTGTTATCGCGCTTTATCAGTTTCTCTTTTTCGAGATTCAGTATCATGTTAATTGTCTCTTTATCCCTGTCGGTGGCTGCATCATACGAAAGGTAATGTGAAAGATCGGAGCTGGCTACAAGGAGGGTCCTGTCATCCAATAACGGGTCAATAGCTTCCGCAATCCTGTTGTAATTGCCAGAGCCTACGACTATGGGGATAATCTCAAATTGTTTCAGATAGGTTTGAAGGAAAGGAAGAACCACTTCAAGGGAATGCTCGTTTTTGTCTGAAACAGGTATCGGATGAAATAGTTCATTACGAATGCGCAGTTTTGCGGCATCCTTGTGAAGCCTGACCGGGCCAAGGGGGGTTTCGTATATGTCCGAATCGGATATTGCACAGCCTGCAAAACCGATCCTGTGATCAGGTCCCAATAAAATAATCTTTGAAAATTGATTTTCAGAAAGAACCAGAGAAGCATGCGAAGCTGTAAGGCCTGAATAAATGTAGCCTGCATGCGGCAGAATAAGAGCTTTCAGCGATTTGCCGGAGGGAGCGGTAAAGCGAGTCTCTTTCGCTTTAGATGTGAGAATCTCTATTGTCTGCCAGATTTCAGATTTGTCTGCAGGATAAAAAGTTCCAGCATAGGCGGGTTTTCGAATATTTTCCGCAAGACAAACTGATGCTATCGAAAAAGATGTGAGAAACAGGGTTGCGCATAAGATGATAAATTTTGTTTTTAACTTCATCGCACCTTCTCTGTTTTTAAACAGTAAACCAATGTATTTAAAATACAATGATATATAAATGGTGTCAAACTAAAATGTACTCTTACTTTTCAAAGTATCCGGACAGATTGCTAACGATTTCAATCAATTCTTGACACATGAGGGCATATTTTCTATAAATAAAATCATACGGTAGTCAGCCTGTATTTTTTCATGTACTCGTCATTCCGATAACTTGAAGCAGAATATTATAACAATTTTTTATATATAAGAGGTGCTTATGGCCGGAGGTTATACCGGAAAATATTGTATTGTGGACCTTGGAAGTAAAAAAACAGAGGTAATTGAGCCAGGAGAAACATTGTACAGGAAATATCTTGCAGGATACGGTCTTGGAGCCGCTGTTATAATGGAACGACAAAAACCCGGGACTGCGCCGCTTTCACCTGAAAGCCATCTGGGGTTCTGCTCCGGGCTGCTTACCGGCTCCGGCGCATTTTTTTCAGGCCGGTTCATGGTTGTCGGAAAGTCTCCCCTGACAGGGGGCTGGGGGGACGCAAATGCAGGCGGTTTTTTTTCACAAGCGCTGAAAAAAACCGGATACGATGCTGTATTTTTTACCGGAAAATCGGAAAAACCGGTATGGATATTTATTGACGATGGGAAAATTGAAATAAGAGACGCCTCCTTGCTTTGGGGAAAGGATATTACAGAGACAGAAGAACTTATAAAAAATGAACTGAATGATAATAAAGTTCAGATAGCCTCGATTGGAGAGAGCGGGGAGAAAATATCGCTTATATCGGGGATTTCAACAGACAGCGGGCGTATTGCAGCCAGATCAGGCCTTGGCGCAGTGATGGGGAGTAAAAACCTGAAGGCGGTTGCGGTAAGAGGAAAGAAAAAAGTTCCGGTGGCCGATCCGGAAGCTGTAAAGGAAATAAATAAAAAATTTATTAAAGACTATAAGAAATCAAACATAGCCGACAGATTGACTTTGCGGTTTATGAATTTTTTGAGCCAGATTATTGCCAGAACGGGCGTATCTGTTCCTGCCACGCCTTCTCTTGTAAGGGAGATTTATAAAAAGTACGGGACTTCGGGTCTTACGGTCTATTCGGCTATGACTGGCGATATGCCTATAAAAAACTGGGACGGTGTGGGCTATACGGATTATACCATAGAAAAGGCTGAAAAAAATTCAGATAAAAACGTGGTAAAATACCAGAAGCGAAAATATGCCTGTCAGTCATGCCCGCTTGGTTGTGGCGGAATAATAGATGTAAAAAAAGGGCGATTTAAAGGAATGACCAGCCACAAGCCTGAGTATGAGACGCTTGGCGCTTTCGGAGGCCTTCTTTTGAATGACGACCTTGATGCAATTATCGAACTTAATGAAATGTGCAACCGGGCCGGGATCGATACGATTTCAACAGGAGGAACGGTCGCTTTTGCTATTGAGTGCTTTGAAAACGGGATAATAGATGAAAAGACAACGGGTGGGCTCAAGCTCGGCTGGGGGAAGACCGGAGAAATAATAAGGCTTACCGAAATGATTATCCGGCGGGAAGGATTAGGCGATATTCTTGCTGATGGAGTAAAAAAAGCAGCCGAACGAATCGGAAAGGGATCGGAACAATTTGCAATTCATGCGGGCGGGCAGGAACTTCCTATGCACGATTCTAAGCTTGATCCAGGGTATGCAATTGCGTATGAATGCGAACCGACACCAGGACGCCATACAATATCGTGTTATCTTTATGCCGGCCTTTTTGGAGTAAAGAAGAAATTTCCCGCAGTGCGCCGTATGATAAAGAGCGCAGAAGGCAAACAATCAAAAAAGGTTAAGGCGTATGCCGCCGGAAGTTTTTACATGCAGATTGTAAACTGCACCGGCATGTGCATGTTCGGAGCAATGACCAGTTCTCTTCCTTTGGTTGAATACCTGAACGCTGTGACGGGATGGAATCTTTCAGCCGATGAATACCTGAAGACCGGTGAACGCATACTAAATCTCAGAAAGGTCTTTAATATGAGGGAGGGGATAAGGCCCGAAGATTACAGGCTCAGTGCAAGAGCCATTGGTGTGGTACCTCTTCCCGGCGGACCACTTAAGGGTGTTACAGTGGACATGGAAACCATACGCAGGGAATTTTTCAAAACTGCAGGCTGGGATATTGCTACAGGCGGCCCAACAAATGAAAAATTGAAGGAGCTTGGAATAGAACAGTATGCACGTGGCTAAGTTTGTTTTATAAAAAATAATATACTTTTTTGATTTTTTACGAAGCCATCAAGCTTTGATTACTTCTGAAATATGGACGAGTGAGACACGGGAATCGGAGAACCTGCTGCAAAAGGTTTTTATTGCGGATGCGGTTTCAGAAAAAGGATGTCCAATTCCCACGGCGCTTCCATGTTCAAGCGCAATTTCCGCAAGTTTTAAAAGCTGATAAAGAATAGCCGATTCTTCCACGACATTGTCTAAAAATATATTCCTGTGTGCTGCAGCCATATTAAGTGATCTTGCAGTTGCGAAACCTTTTGAATGGTTTGAGGTAAGGCTGTCAACGAAAAACATGTTTTTCTCTTTTACAATTCGTAATGCATGATACATCTTGTCGGATAATGCCGTAAATTTTGATCCCATGTGGTTGTTGATGCCAGCTGCAAAAGGAATCTCAGAGATGTTTTCTTCTATTACCCTCATAATGTGTTCTTCCCCGTCTCCGGCATATAAAGCTCCTGGGCCCGGGTCAAGTGATGGGTTGCAGGGTTCCATAGGCTGATGGAGCATTATTTCATGACCTCTACTTTTTATTTCATGGGACAGGTTTATCGAATTGGGAAGTTTAGGGAGTATTGAAAAGGTTATCGGAACACCAAGTTCTAAAAAATGCCTTGCCCGGGATATGCTGTATCCTATGTCATCGATTATCAGGGCAATGCAGGGGCGGATTTGGTTTTCTTTACTTTCTTCCATGGCAAAAGTTTTCGAAAAAGAATTTAAACCAAGCAGGCATCCTGCTGTTATAACGGTGCTTTTCTGCAGAAAGTCCCGTCTGTTTATATTCTTTTCAAAATATGACATAGGATATATTTAATGAATGGTTTAGGGGAAAAGCCTATAAAGGCTCCCTTTATATTATAAAACTGGGAAATATGTACAATATATAGCGGTGCATGTCAAACAAAAACACCATATATTGCGAAAATCATTCTGGCGGGAGGGGTAATAGGTTTAACTTACAGGAATGTAATAATAATCGTATGGAAATAGAGCAATTGTATAGACGAAAAAAGCCTCCCGGAATTACTTCAACGGGAGGCTTTGTCAAATGATTTGTTCTGTTTAGGAAGCCTTTAAGTCCGCTTTATCCAGTCACTTTCCTTAATCAACATTGTTGTCGGATCAAGAGAGAGTCCGGTAGCAACGGAATCAGGTTTCCCTCCTTTTAAAGCTTTCAGGTAAATTTCTTTTCCTTCAGGCTGAATCAGTATGATTGTTTCAAAAAGATCTTCAACAGAATTAAGCTGAGCCTGAATACAATCTGAATCGGGTTTTTCATCCCTGTGAATACGGACGGTAAGCCATGCTTTCAGAGAATGATTTTTTGCAAATACCTTCAGGTCGGATAAAGGTTCTATTTGCGATTCATCAAAAGGAAGACCGTCAATAAAAATTACATGGGGCCGGAAAATATTCTGCTCCATCAGGCCCGTCAATCTTTCTTTAAGCTTGGGGACGCTGAATCCCTCAACTTCGAATGTCATTATAAACCTGTGCGGAAGCATATTCTCAAATATTTGTTCCTGATCCGCTATGCTGTATTGTGATGCGATGTTGCGGTAAACTTCCTTGTACCATAGACCGACTTTTTTTACAGGATCATTTAAGCTTATATGAAGTACATTGTTATTGCAGAGCAGGCTGTGTATGGCTAATTGAATAAGAAGAGCCGTTTTTCCGACCCCCGCACGTGCCATTACAGCGCCAAAACCGCCTTCCGGCATTATTTCTTCAGATTCGCACCCTGTCAGTTTTCCCAATGGATGGCGGAGAATAAAACCATTTTCAAGCATTTTATATGCTCCTCTCAATTATATATTGTTTACTTTGTTTTTTATGAGTCAATCGTTTTTGACATTTTAATAAATAAACCTGATTATTACTGCTACTTTTTCTGTGATCCCTTTTTATCTTCAGCCGCTTTTTTCATCAACTCTTCCGCTACCGACTGAGGCACTTGTTTATAAGTTGCAAACTCCATCGTAAACTGAGCCTTGCCCTGGGTTAAGGATCTTAATATCGTAGAGTATCCGAACATTTCAGCAAGAGGAACCTGCGCCTCAATAACACACATGGTTCCCTCATCCTGTGTGCCGAAGATTATTCCGCGGCGCTGATTCAAAGATCCCATAACAGTTCCCTGAAACTCAGTCGGGGTTTCAGCGACTACTTTCATGATCGGTTCATGAATAACCGGCTTTGCTTTTAAATATCCTTCAAGAAAAGCTCCGCGGGCCGCGGCCTGAAAAGCCATATCTGAAGAGTCGACAGCATGGGACGCTCCGTCATCTATTGTTATTTTTATTCCTGTAACAGGGAATTCCATTTTCGGGCCTTTGGCAAGGCAATTTTTAAAACCCTTTTCGCAGGCTGGAATATACTGGGTCGGGATGGCACCGCCTTTGACCTTGTTATCAAATATGAATTCTTCTTCGGCCGGTTCTATATAACCTGCAATACGACCATACTGGCCGGACCCACCCGTCTGCTTTCTATGAGTATAGTTAAACTCGGCTTTTCTTGTAATCGTTTCCCTGTAAGCTACCTTGGGGACACCCGATGTAACTTCCGCGTTATATTCGCGGCGCATCCTTTCTATGTAAACATCAAGATGAAGCTCCCCCATTCCCGAAATTATAGTATCCCCTGTTTCATCGCTTACATAGGTTTTGAAAGTCGGATCTTCCTTTGTGAATCTGTTGAGGGCTTTTGACATATTGACTTCGGATTTGCTGTCTTTTGCCGCGATTGCAAGCGAAATAACAGGTTTCGGGACGTACATTGACGTCAACGTGTAACTGAGACCAGGCGATACGAAAGTATCTCCGGATGCGCAGTCAATGCCGAACAGAGCCCCTATATATCCGGCCGGAATCGATTCAATCTCTTCCATCTGGCTGGCATGCATGCGGACTAATCTACCGACTTTCACCTTTCTGCCTGTCCGTACATTAACGATGGTATCTCCTTTTGCGAGTGATCCCTGGTATACCCGGATATATGTCAACTGACCATATTGGCCTTCTTCCAGTTTGAATGCAAGTGCTACCATTGGTTTTTTGGGATCGGCGGTCAGGATGACCGGAGCTTCATCATTGTCCATATCAAGCGCTTCGTTTTCGGTATCATGCGGGCACGGAAGCAGTTTGGTCACGGCATCAAGAAGAGGCTGAACGCCTTTATTCTTATATGCGGAACCGAGTATAACCGGTGTGAGCTTTCTGGATAAAGTCCCACTCCGAAGAGCGGTAACGATCATCGATTCGGTTATTTCTTTTTCTTCAAGAATTGCATCTGTAAGTTCATCCGAAAAAACGGAAGCTGCCTCAATGAGTTCTTCTCTTTTTTTAACGGCTTCCTGCAGAAGTTCAGCGGGAATATCTTCTGTGCGAAATATCTCTCCGTTTTTACCGTCGAAATAAAAGGCTTTCATCGACAACAGGTCAACCACCCCATTGAAATCGGCTTCGAGCCCAATGGGAATTTGAATAGCAACAGAATTATGCCCAAGTTTTTCTCTTAACTGTTTGATTACTCTGTCCGGATTTGCACCACTTCTGTCGCACTTATTTATGAAAGCAATGCATGGGACCTTGTATCTTTTCATTTGCTGGTCGACTGTAATTGATTGCGATTGAACTCCGCCAACCGAACAAAGAACAAGAATTGCCCCGTCTAAAACTCTTAAAGATCTTTCGACTTCAATTGTGAAATCTACATGCCCGGGAGTATCGATAATATTTATTTCATGATCGAGCCATTCACAGAAAGTTGCCGCAGAGGCAATAGTTATACCTCTTTCTTTTTCGAGCTCCATGGAATCCATTGTGGCGCCGATGCCGTCTTTCCCTTTTACGTCATGAATCGCATGTATACGCTTCGTATAAAAAAGAATTCTTTCGGTCAGTGTTGTTTTACCCGAATCTATGTGGGCGCTTATGCCGATATTCCTGACTTTGAATATATCGTGTTTCATTTTAAAATCCTTTTAACTTAACCCTTACCACAGGATACTCCAATATCAATCATTTTAAAACAATATTTTATAAAGCTCCATGAAAAATCTCTTTTTACGAAACCATAATTATTTACAATTATGAAAATAAAAAAATCCCTCACATGGGAATCTGCTGCCAGGTGGGGGATTTTAAGCTATGCTTTAAAGAAAGTCCGCCCTTCTATTAATAAAAGTTATAATTGTCAAGTAAATAATATAATTGTATATGATGATGCATTGATGTATGAATACAATAATTTAATATGGATCTCATGCACTATTATTGTAGTTAATACAAAATGTTGTGCTTAATATATCGGGTTGCTTTTACGTTTGGAGGAGAATTGTTTGATTGGAACTTATATGAAAGATAAAAATTATACTGGCGGTTTATTGTTAGAGGGCCTTTTGGCTTCGTGGCCTGTATGCCTCGGATATATTCCGATCGGCATAGCCTTTGGGGTTCTTGCTCAGAAGGCCGGTTTTACTCCTCTTGAAACAGGATTTATGTCTCTTCTGGTTTTTGCAGGGAGCTCACAGTTTATAGCCGTTTCTATGTTTTCTGCCGGTGCCGGAGCAGCTTCGATAATCGCAACCACATTTGTTGTCAACCTGAGACATCTTCTTATGAGTTCCTCTCTTTCTCTGTTCCTGGGTCGTTCCGGTAGAAAAAAGCTTTTTGTGTTTTCCTATGGAATAACTGATGAAAGTTTTGCCGTTAACTTTTCAAAATTTAAAGGCGGAGACTGGGATATCAACCGGGCGCTGATTGTCAATTTTTCTGCAAATATAATGTGGATCCTGAGCACGGTTGCGGGTGGATATGGCGGGCAATTTATCCGGCCGCATTCATTTGGCATGGATTATGCGCTCATAGCCATGTTTATATGCCTTCTCGTGTTCCAGCTGAAAGGGCCTATATATATTTTTACTGCTCTAGTTGCAGGAATATCGGCCGTCCTGTTGTCTCTTTGCATCCCGGGAAATTCATATATTATAATAGCTTCTATTTTTGCGGCGGGGATAGGAGTTTTTATAAAAAAAAAGGTGAGATAAGGATGTGGTGATGATTGAAAGAGATTATTGTTATATTGTTCTTGGAATGGGAGTTGTTACTTTTCTTCCGCGTTTGCTTCCGGTTTACTTCCTTTCCGGACGAACTCTTCCCGGTTGGTTTATCGAATGGCTTGATCTTATTCCTGCTGCTGTGCTCAGTGCGCTCCTTTTGCCGGAACTTGTTACAACAGGAATGCCGAGATTGTTTATACCGTATAAACTCGATATGATAGTCGCAGTACCGACCTTGCTGTTTGCGATTAAAACAAAATCACTGGGTGGTACCGTGGTAACAGGAATGGGGCTTTACTGGCTTCTTGACATAATTTTTATATGAGGTAGATATACGCCGGATTTATCAAAACCCAACGAAGCCGTCTTTCAAAAATAACTGGAACATTAGGAGCCGTAGCGAAAGGGACAAGAAATACAAGTTCTTTCGTAACGGTTCCTAAGAGGAGCGCCATGCTGGATCTTAAAGCAAATTATTCAGGAAAGCTTGTTTCCGCCGAGGAAGCCGTTTCAAAAATAAAAAGAGGAAGCCGTATATTTATAGGAACCGGCTGTGGTGAGCCCCAGCATTTGATAAGGGCAATGGTCAAGGATATAAGACTTCAGGATATAATGGTATATCAGATGCTCTCGTCAACTCTTGCCCAGTATATTGATGATCCGTCGTTTACAAGGCGTTTTTCCCTCAAACTCTTTTTTATTAGCCAAGCTATGCGGAAGGCGGCCTTTGAAGGAAAGATAGATTATATCCCTACATATCTTTCACAGATTCCACGTCTTTTTTCCAGCCAGCGCATCGGCCTTGATGTTGCTCTGATTCAGGTGAGCCCGCCGGATAAATACGGATATTGCAGCCTTGGTGTTTCTGTTGATATTACAAAATCAGGCATGGAAAATGCCCGTCTTGTCATTGCGCAGGTAAATTCTAAAATGCCCAGGACATGGGGCGATAGCTTTGTTCATATGGATGAAATAGATTATCTTGTTGTTAAAGAAGAGCCTCTCGTGGAAGCCCTTCCAGGCTCAAAAGATGATGAAATTGCACGCAGGATCGGGCATTATGTTTCCCAGCTTGTAGATGACGGTTCGACGCTTCAGATAGGTTTCGGCCATCTTCCTTATGCAGTATTACAATATCTTGATAATAAAAATGATCTTGGAATACATACTCAGCTTATAACCGACGGTTTTTTACCTCTGTTCGAAAAGAAAGTCATTACAAACAAAAAAAAGACTCTTCTTCCCGGAAGAGTTGTGGCTTCTTTATGCATGGGATCTGAAAAGATATACCGGTTTGTCGATAACAATCCCGCATTCTATTTCCGGTCTTCCGAATTTGTTAATGACCCGACGGTTATCGCCAGAAACGATAACCTGATTTCAATAAGTTCGGCCCTTGAAGTTGATCTAACAGGACAGGTCTGTTCGGATTCGATGGGATATCTGTTTTACAGCGGTATCGGCGACCAAGTCGATTTCCTGCGTGGAAGCGCCATGTCAAAAGGCGGCTTTTCTATTATTGCTCTTCCGTCAACTGCTCAGAACGGGAAAGTATCACGGATTGTTTCCCACCTGAGCGAAGGGGCTGGAGTGGCAACAACGAGGGGAGATGTTAACTTTGTTATAACCGAATACGGCATTGCCGAATTACAGGGAAAAAGCATTTATCAAAGGGTGATTGAACTTGCGCAGATTGCGCACCCGAAATTCCGGGAGGAGCTCATAGAAACTGCCAAAAAAAGACATTATATATTTGCTGACCAATTAACTCCGATACAGGATGATCTTCTTTTTCTTGAAGGTTACAAACATAGCTTCAAGCTAAAGAACGGCAAGACAGTTGATTTCAGGCCTCTTTTACCCTCTGATGAGTTTGCTTACAGGAATTTTTTCTATTCTTTGCAGGAAAAGACTATCTACCTGAGGTTCTTTTATAAAATGAAGATATTTTCTCATGAAGTAATTCAGAAGCAGTGGGCCCGCATTGATTACAGAAAAAACATGTCGGTTGTCGGTCTTGTTCAGAAAAGCGGACATCAGGAGATTATTGGGATCGCTTCATATGCAATGGATGAACCTGAAAGAGCGGAGATAGCATTTGTAGTCAGGGAAGATTATCACGGAATGGGGATTGCCTCTTATCTTCTCGAAATACTTGAAAAAATCGCAAGAGAAAACAATTATAAAGGCTTTTCAGCGACAGTTCTGAGGGAAAACTCAGCTATGATTCATATCTTCCGGAAAAAGTATCCTGATGCGAAAATATTACCAAGCAGCGGGAGCGACATTCATATCCTGATGGATTTTAATGATGTCCGACAAGTTCAACCCAAAGGTATATAAAATCGATTAAGCTGCCGGTTTCGGATTATGAAAACCTGATGGTTTCGTAAAAAAGCAAAATTCAGACGGCAAAGTAAAAAACTCATTATGCAAGTTATGAAGCTGTCAAAACTTACTTTACATATTCATAAAGATCTTTAAGACTCATTATCGGACTGATAAAACCGCCCGGAGCAACTTGTGAAAAAAAGACTAGATTCGAACCCTGGTGATTGTTCGGAGAAAAGGAGATGATAAAACCACCCAGATCCACATTTATCTGCTTTTCCGCGATATCGATAAAGCCTTTGCGAGTTATCGGTTCTGGTATTTCAGCCAATATCTTACACAATGCCTTTGCGGCTATGAATCCTTCCATTCCCATGAAATTAGGCTCAGCCTCGGGAGTGAACTGCTTTAACAGGCGGTGATATTCTCCGACAACCGGGATTTTCTTGAAGAATGGAAAAGGTACGACCTGCGTAACGACAACTCCAAGTCCGTTATTTTGCAGTATCTGCCCCATGGCATCGGATCCTACAAAAGATACATTCAGAAAAAGGGCCTTGCTTCCCTGTTTTCTCATTTCGGAGATAAATTTAGCGCACGGAGCGTAGGCGCCGACCATTATTATGGCACCGGGATTGGCTTTCAGCAGATCCTTAACGGCCGATTCGACTTCGAGAGTGTTTCTGGGATAATTAGCTTCGTTCAAAATTTCGAGATCACGTTTTTTAAGAGCTATTTTAACTCCGTCGAGCCCCGCTTTTCCATATGAATCGTTCTGATAAAAAACTGAAATGCGTTTAATGTTTTTTACAGAGGTCAATTGTTCAACCATTGCCTCTGTTTCCTGATAATAGCTTCCCCGTATATTGAATACATTGCGGTTTACAGGAGTTCTCAAAAATTCGGCTCCTGTGAACGGGGCAAAATACGGGACCTGATTTTCTGTTGCTATGGGAACTGCTGCAGTGGATGTCGGTGTACCGACATATCCGAAGAGAAGGAATACTTTATCCTGATCGATCAGTTTTTTTGTGTTTGCTGCGCAAATATCCGGCTCATATCCGTCATCATAAGTGATGAGACGAATTTTTTTCCCTTTGATTCCGCCTATAGAGTTTACATAGTTGATATATGCCTGGGCGCCGTCTCTCATGCCCATTCCAAGAGCCTGAGCAGGTCCTTTCAGTGCGCACGACTGGCCAACAATGATTTCATTTTCAGTGACACCGGTCTGCCCATAAGACTGAACCGGAAAAAAGGAGAGATGAAAAAATGAAACCAGTACAAATAACATAAAAAAACCTGATAATTGATACGAATGTTTTTTCATACGGATAATCCTTTTTCAAAAGGTTTTGAATCACAACAGCGATAGAATTCTCCGCGGCTGGCTGCGAAGAATCCTCAATTAATATTCGATGTATGTTTAGCATATTATTAAACTTATTATGTTTCAAGAAAAAATATGACATAATTGGGTAAATATGAGCCCGATAAAAAATATGTCAAGAAATTTAAAATGTTGCTTGATAATTTGGATTAAACTGATATAAGGAAAATCAATATGTTAAAAATAGAATTTCCGGCAAAAATACACGACCTGAGGAGGCTGATATGAAAAGAAAAGGAATATTGCTTATAAATATCTTGTTGTTCTTTTTTTCGTTCCAGTTCATTTTAAACGAATGTGCGGCCGGACAGGTTTTGAAGGGGCAGGAAGAGAAGGTGGTAATAGGTCTGAACGTACCTCTTACCGGCTCCTACAGTGATCAGGGTAAAGACGAAGAAATGGCGTACAAACTCGCTATTGAACAAATAAACGCAAAAGGCGGGGTGCTTGGAAAACAGATTGAATATATCATAAAAGACACAAACACGAATGCGCAGACTGCAAAGCAAAACGCCATTGATCTTATCCGCCAGAATAACGTCGTCTTGGTTACTGGAGGTTCAAGCAGCGCTGAAGCGGTTGCACAGGGGGATGTCTGCCAGGAACTTGGGGTCATTTTTATGGCGGCTTTGACCCATTCCAACGCAACAACGGGTCATGACAAATTAAAATCTGGGCAGGAAATTCAGAAAGGACACAGGCACACTTTCAGGTGGTATTTCAATGCCTGGATGACGGCAAAAGCCCTGGCTCCTTATCTTGTCGGAACAATCAAGAAAAATGCCACATTTTATTATATTACTTCTGATTATACATGGGGGCATTCTTTGGAAGAATCGATGAAATGGCGGACCGAGCTTGCGGGATGCGATACAATCGGCGCCGTACGCGTTCCTCTGGGCAGTAAAGATTTTAAAAAAGAGTTGTTAGCCGCGCAAAAAAAAGAACCGGATGTTCTGGTTATGGTTCTGTTCGGGCATGATATGATAACTGCCCTGAAACAGGCCAGTGAGATGGGATTGAAAAAGAAAATTCAGATAGTTGTTCCACTCATGGAGCTTAATATGGCTCACGGTGCGGGGATAGAAGCGATGGAGGGAATACTCGCAACCACAAACTGGTACTGGGACATGGGGAATCGGTTCCCCGGGACAAAACAATTTGTTGATGCTTTCTATGCAAAGAATAAAAAAATGCCTGGCGAATCGGCTGCCTGTGCATGGGTAGCGATTTACGAATGGGCAGCCGCTGTAGAGAAGGCAGGCGGTTTTGAATCTGCGAAAGTAATTAAAGCGCTCGAAGGGCGCAAGTTTACCCTGTTAAAAGATCAGGAGGAATGGAGAGACTGGGACCACCAGGTAATCAGCTCGGTATTTATCGTTCAGGGAAAATCGAAAAGTGAATCCAAAAGTGAGTGGGATCTGTTAAAAATCGTAGGTGAAAAGAAGGGGATAGAAGTTGTTATGTCAAGAGAGGAAAATCCCGTAATACTGGAGCCGCTTCCGGTGAAATAAGGTAAAATTATTTTTCAGCAGATGATGTATTATTGATAAATATTAAAGAATTTGATAAGGATTTTGGAATCAAAAAAGGTTAATATAGTATCATAACGGTTGCAGTTAACCCAACACAAGTTAAATTTTTTTTAACTGCTTTATAATTTAATTTTTTACGAACACATTAAACATGAATTGGAAACAATATTTCGGGGAGGAACAGAATTGTCTTATACACTCAGTCATGAGCAGCTTAGTGAAATTGAGGAAATACTTCAGCATAATCTGATAGATCTGGGAGTTCATTGTGTCTTTCTGATTGATATGGCAGGCAATATCATCGCAAATCATGATAATGGGGAGTCAAGCCATGATATATACTCCCTTGCAGCCTTGGCTGCAGGCAATTTCGGTGCTGTTACCGCTATGGCTAAAATAATCGGGGAGGGGGAATTTTCTCTGCTTTTTCATAAGGGCGAAAAGGAAAATATACATTTCAGTAAAATACTATCCGATTATTTGCTCATAACCATATTTGGAAACGATATATCACTTGGATTTTTGAGACTAAAAGTCGCGGATGTAGTCGAGAAGACAAATAAAATATTGGGATCTTTCGATGCCGAATAACAACAACGTATATGCAATTTCTGTCGGGACTTGCATTATCAAACTGCAAAACAGGTAGATTTTATGGCCTTTATTAATATGAAGAAAAAGGAAGTTCAGGTCAAGGTTGTTTACTATGGTCCGGGCCGCGGGGGCAAGACCAGCAATCTTGAATATATTTATAAAAAATTCAGAGAAAGAATCCAGACTGAAATGATAACCGTTAAAACCCACGGCGATCGCACTTTATTCTTTGATTTTCTTCCTTTCGATATAGGAAAAATAAACGGATATGATGTCAAAATTCAGCTTTATACTGTTCCCGGCCAGGTAAAATATAATGCAACAAGGAGATTGGTCTTAAGAGGAGTCGACGGTATTGTCTTTGTTGCTGATTCAATGGTTATCAGAAAGGATAAAAATATTCTTTCAATTAAAAATCTCGAAGAAAATCTTACGGATTATAAAAAGAGCATTTCGAAAATTCCACTGGTGATACAATACAACAAAATAGATCTGGCCGAACAGGGCATTCCTGTTTTGTCTTTTGAGGAGATGGAAAAAGATTTGAATTCGGTGTTGAAAGCGCCTTCATTTTCAGCAAGCGCAATAACAGGTGTTAATGTGGTGCAAACCATGAAAAAGATCATAGCAATGACAATAGCCTCTATTAAACAAGAACTTAAATAGGAGGAAAATAATTGGTCAGCGAAAAAGATAACCTGAATATTCAGGTAGAAAACCGTCTTGAGGATCTTTTTGGAGAAAGTGAAACAGATTCTCCTGTTGCCGCTGAAGGAGACGATCTTGAATATTATCCTTTCAGGATTTTAAAATCCATCGTTTTGTCTATGGATTGGGAGATTAACGATGATGTTTTGAATAAATTTATTGAGCAGCTTGACAGATTAAAAGATACATATAAAGAAGACAAGATTCTGCTCCTTTTTCTTCAGATACTACATTCACTTGGAATATATATTAAAGCCAAAAAAGGCGGAGCTCATCCGAATGCTTTTAAAATAATCAATTCCGTTTTTACCCGCCTTGAAAAAGTAGTGCTGTCAAAAAATCTTTCCGAAGCTGCAAAGAAGAAAATGCTTTTTTTAGAATTAAGCAAATTTAAAGAGTTGAGAGGAGCGATAGCTCAAGGCAAGATCGATAGCGAAAAGAAAAAAATGCCGGCGGTAAAACCGGCTCCTGCGATGGTGCATAAAGAAGAAGAGGTTCCGGGCGGATTGATAGCTTCGGGGACGCAAGGCTATAACGGTAAGGAAATCATCATCAATGCTGTTGAGGATATAAAGAATTTGATTCGTGTTGAATTCGCAGCTTTAAGGGAAGAGTTGAAATTATTAAAACGATAGCGCAATCGTAAGTAGATCATAGTTTTTTTGTACCGGACGCTACAAGCAGGCAACTCGAGAGACCGGAGGTAATGTATGGTGATAGACATTTTAGCGGGAGATATCGCATTATTGGTATTCAGGAGAGCGGTGAAGAGTAATACCGGAGAGGTTTCGATGGACAGCCAGATGCTGAATGTCCTTATGGAGCTTGACGGCAAGACAAATCTCGGTTCTATCGCAAAAAAAACCGGGATGAGTACAGGGAACTTGCGCGAAGCATTGTCAAAACTGTTGAACCTTAATCTTATTGAGAATGTTGTTGAAGGAGCAGGCACATTTCTTGACAATGATTTTTTGGGTTATCTGAATGAACAGTTTGCTTTAGCCATAGGGCCGGTTGCTGAGGTTATTATTGAAGATGCCGTTTCCGATTTAGGATGCAAGATGTCTCAGATACCAAGCAATAAAATCGCCGAATTAATCGATCTTCTTTCAAGAGAGATACAGCGGGAGGAAAAGAAAGAATCCTTCAAACTGAATATGGTTAATAGAATCAAGGAGAAAGGTTATTGATATGCTTCTTGTCTTTTTCACCTTTTGGAAATTTACCTGAAACAACTTTTAATTTAAGGCAAGGCATTAAATACATATAATTGAATAAATAAAAGGAGTAAAAACATGATAATTTTATGCGAAGAATGCGGGAAAAAATATCGTGTCGACCCTTCGAAAGTTAGTGAGGGTATGAAGTTCAAGTGTAAAGCCTGCAATCATATCATTACCGTTTCTAAACCGGAAGTCAGGGCTCCCGAGCCGGAAGCCTTCATTGAACCGGAGGAAGAAGTCGGTACCGTAAAAATAGAAATGCCATCCGCAGAGCCGGAGGAAAAATCTGAAAAGAGAGCCAGGCCCACTTCGGACGTTTTGAAAGCAGGAAAGAAGGGGAGAATCGGGTTGCGTTTCAAGATGATGCTTCTCTTTTTTGCTCTTCCGATCATCATAGTAGCCGCAGCAGGTATTCTTTACCTCTGGCAGATGAGCTCCCTTTCTCTGCTGCTTACAGGGCAGAGCGCTGAAACGGTCAAGATAATGGCGCAAGATCTGGTGAAAGAGAAAGCAAGATCGGCTTCAAAACAGATAAGTCAATATATTGCAACACATCCTGAATTGAACAAAGAAGATTTTAATTATGAGATGAGATTCAGGCTGATTGCAGTTCAAAAAGTCGGTTTAACGGGTTATACTTCCCTTTATTCAATACCTGACGAACAGGGATTAAGCACTTTCTGGATGCATCCAAACGCAAAACTTGTAGGTATTAACACAACCGAAAGCATGCAGAAGATTCTAGGCAGGGATTTCAATGATTTCAATAAAATATATCAGGGCGCATATAAAGGAGCAGAGGCGGAGGGATATTATTTCGGCAAGGATGCTGACGGGAAAAAACAGGAAATATATATGGTAAGTTCTCCGGTTGAAGGAACTCCCTTTGTTGTCGCCGCAACAGTATTTCTTGATGAATTTACAAGGCCTATCAGAGTTATGGAAACGCGCTCTCAAAAACTTATCACTAATGCAAAATATATTATTTCGGCAATAATCATCGGAACTATCATTTTTATCGGTCTGGTTGTTTCTATCTATGGCAACCTGCTTGTAAATAAAATCAGGTCATTGACCGATCTTGCCCAGAGAATCAGCATTGGAGATCTTGATGCCGAGGTAAATATTAAATCAAAAGATGAGATTGGGGATCTCTATGAAGCAATAGTTCGTATGCAGGAGAGTATTCGTCTTTCTATGGAGAGATTGCGCAGAAGAAGAAAATAAGAGACCGGCAAATCATCCGGGATTTCGCTTAATAATTTATAATTGTTATTAAAATTAATTTGAGGCAAGTGATGATCATTATTCCTAAAGAAAAACCTGTAATCGAGAATTTAAACAGTTACTACCTTGACATTCGAAAACTCGTTGAACATTACCAGGGTCAGCTTGGCGCAGGAGGTATACACTTTAAATCTACTGCCGCCGAGGGCGTAATCTTTTTTGATAAAGATGAGCTGCTGGGAGGCGTATTCAAAGACAAGGAAAGAAATATTCAGGGAAAAGAAGTTCTGAACAGTATTATTGAAACTTCCTCGCAGTATAATTTTGTTATAAGCATTTATGAAATAGCCCAGAACAAAATATATTTCTGGGCCAACATGCCCGATGCAAAAAAAATACATAAAAATCTTAGCACAGAATTTACGGATTTAGAAGGGCTCATAAAAAAAATGGCCTCGGAAAAACTTACCGGGTACATTGAAGTTGTCATTAATAACGGCAGCGAAGGTGGGCTTGTTTTTTTCAGTGACGGAGAAATTATAGGAGGTTCATATTCCTGGGGAAAAGGTGAAGTCAGCTCCCTGAAAGAAAACAGAGAGCTTCTTGTCGCTAAAACAAAAGATTCCGGAGGCATATTCCATGTCAACAGGATTGAAGCTTCAAAACGGCCTGTCGCCGGAGAGATAGGCAGGAAGGAACAAAAGGCTGCTGCCGATATATTAATTGTATTAGAGGAATTGTTGCAGATAGTTGAATCTGAAGCGGCAAAGAAAAAAAATATTGAGAGAGACTTTAACAAGCTTCTTAAAAAGAAATTTGTTGAAAAAGCCGATAAATATGTTTTTTTGGATCCTTTTGCCGATGAATTTATATATTCCGCAGGCAAGATAACTTTTACCGGAGAGGCTGCGGATGAAGAATTGTTGCGGGGAGTAGCGGAATCAGTCAAAGAAATTGCCGAAGAGTCGGGCTTTCTGTCAAATCTTAGTGACAGTTTGTCTTCATGGTCTCAAAAATATGCAAGGGAACTTGCTAAAACAGGTATAATCTTCTGATATAAATAATCAGTATATCATTTGGTGATCTTGTTAAAAAGCTGAGTTTATGCCGTTTTATGGCAACCTGCCTTTGACAAGTTAGATATCCGACTTCTTTGGAAGTACAAATTCAAATAGCAAAGTAAAAAAGCTCGATATGCAACTTAGGCAGAATGACTTTTTAAGAAGCCGTCATTATTTTTTATTCTGTATATCAAGAGCATTTTGGTTTACAATTCATGAAAAGTATTCCTTCTCAAAACTCATATGGTCTTCCGGACAATAAATTTATTGAGTTCATAGACTCACTGCCTGTTGCAATTTATCGTACTACGATTGAGGGGAAGATTGTTTTTTGCAACAGATTATTTTCCGATATGCTCGGATTTGACTCAATCGAAGAGCTGATCGGCTATCCTGATATACAACTCTATAATAATATAAGAGATAGGGGTTCTTTGATCAATTCGGCTTTGATGCTGGGACGGGTTGTTGATCTCCCCGTTTCTTTTGTTAAAAAAGACGGTACGAAGATCTGGTGTTCGCTCACGGCAATAACGGTTTATGACGATGAAGAGACTGCGCTCTTTCTGGATGCCGTAATAAGGGAAATAAGCGGGGAAATTGACGACAATAGTAATGGATTGAAGCTTGACGGCATTGTCGACAGCATGAATGACATTATAATTATTTTTGCTTTGAATGGAGATATTATTGATATTAACAATTCCGGATCGCAGCTGTTCGGTTATATGAGGGATGATCTTATCGGAAAACCGCTTGTCGATTATGTTGTTCAAAATCAAAGGAATCTTTTTATTCTTTTCCTTTCGGACATTATGAAAATCGGTAAACATGACGGAATATTATCTGTTGTTGATGGCGGTGGTACGGTGCATCATCTTGAATTTACAACTTATTTGGTAAAGATAAACGGAAAAGCGCAGCATATTCAAGGGATTGCAAGGGATATAACGGAAAAGATCAGGCAGCAGAAAGAGAGGTCATTAAAGGAAAAATTCCAGGGTGTTCAGGAGATGGCCGGTGGAGTGGCGCACAGATTAAGTCAGCCGCTGACTGTTATAAGCAATCTTATTGCTGAAGTGCTGAATAATACTCCCAAGGAGAGCGTCAATCATCAAAAGCTTGAAAAAGTTCACCAACAGATTGAAAAATTGAACGAGATAACAAGAAAAATATCGCGCATCAAAAAATATGAAGTGATAGATTATGTTGCAGGCGTGAGAATAGTGGATATAGACAAAGCTTCGTGATTTATGGCATAAAGGAGATTTAATGATAAGAAACGTTCTTATAGTTGATGATGATAAGGATTTACTCGCTTCACTTAAGGAAGGGCTTGGAAAGTTCAACGAGACTTTTTCGGTTTTTACTTCCGTGGACGGGCTTGATGCCATTGAAAAACTTAAAAACAACACCGTTTCTCTTGTAGTTACAGACCTTAAGATGGAGCCGATGGACGGTTTCGGCCTTCTGTCGCACATAATGGAAAACTACCCTGATATTCCCGTTATCATCATAACCGGCTACGGAACACCGGAGATGGAAAGACTTGCCAAAAAAGGCGGAGCGGTGGGTTATATTCAAAAGCCTTTTATCGTCAAAGATCTTGCCGTGAAAATGATGACTACTCTGCGCAGGGAGTCTGACGGGGGTACCCTGCACAATGTCTCATCAGGGATGTTCCTGCAACTGGTGGAAATGGAGCAGAAAACCTGCACAGTCCGGCTTGAAGATACTTCTACTGGCAGAAAAGGAGTGCTCTTCTTCAAGGATGGCGAACTCTATGATGCGAGGATGAATGATCTTCAGGGTAAGGATGCCGCATATGAAATTTTTTCGTGGGAGCAGGTAGTCCTTTCGATACAGAATGAATGTCAAGCTAAAGAGAATAAAATCCAAAGCGATCTCCAGGGATTGATACTTGATGCGATGCGGATAAAAGATGAAAGAAGCGAAGCCGCGGAAGAAACGCCTGTTGTTCCCGAAAGTATCCCGGTTGTTCCAGAAAGTATCCCGGTTGTTGCAGAAGCCAAAACGGAGAAACCAGATCCTGTGTCGGCTGTTAGAACCAGAATCATGAAGAATCTGGGATCAAGGAGCGGTGTTGATGATATATATTACGACAGTTCATGGGACGGCTTGATTTCCCAGATGTCGAGGTTGGGCGCATTTTTCAGGATAGGGAAAATCAAAGCTGTTTTTGTTGATATAGGGGAACCACGCAACTTTATTTTGAAGCAGGATAAAGAGACTGTGGTTGTTGCAGTAAGTCCAAGATGCCCGCGGGACAGAGTAATGCAGATTCTCAATTAGAGAGATATGATTTGACACAGATATTTTACGGAAGGCGATATGGAAGAATTATTTAAAGATATTCTGAGTGTTGAAGGGGTTAAGGGGGTTATATTATTCTCTTCCCGGGGAGAGGTGATCTTCAAAATGTTTTTATCCGCGATACCGGAAGAGCCTGAAACACGCGATTGGGCGCTTTTTTTTGAATCGGTAAGTAAAGTCAGGGAAAGCGATCTGATATTTGAAGAAGGGAGAATTTATATCAGGAAGACTGAACTGGGATTTCTGGTGATTCTTATGAACTCTTCAGCACCAGTGGCTTTGGTAAGATTAAACTGTGATGTATTGCTTCCTTCCCTGAAACCTGCGAAGACTTCAAAAGGGCTCGGCAGGTTTTTTAAAAGATAGATTATGATGGATTCGTAAAAAGTCCATCACCAGGCCGCGGGCGGTTAAGCCCCGGTCCGCCTCAGGCGGATTTCCAGCCAAGAGAAAAAGTTGTTTTATGACTATTGTGAAGGTATCAAAATATGATCGATAAGTACAGTTATTATATGAAGTTAAAGTGAGGATAATTAAAAGTGGCTTTAACTCATACTGAAATCAAAAGAGATCTTTATTCGAAGATCAATGAAGCAAAGGTCTGTTTTTCCATGGGACTTTTTGCCGAAGCCCTTGGAATTTACGAGGAGATTTTTGTTTTATTTCCGGATCTGGACGGTAAAATAAAGGATGAGATCAATGAACAGATACACCTCTTAAAAAAAGAGATTGATGAACTTGAGCAAGCCGATTCAACGCGTGTTTCGGTTGACGATATTTCCCTGCTGAAATCCCTTTCCAGCCAGGAGGATGTTACCGCGATTTTTGACAGCTCCAGCGCTTTCAAGGAGCTCGGTCTTTTTGGAGAGGCCGTTGCCGAATATGAAAAACTGTTTTTCCTTGATTATCCATTAGATAAAATTGTTCCGGAGATGTATGAGTCTCTCTGTAAAGTTTTTTCTCCGGACAAGATAATGGAAAAAATTGCCAATATCATAAGTGACGGGAGATTAGATAATGTAAAAAAGGCCGGGATAAATTACAGTTTCGGCCTTGAAATGGAAAATAGAGACCAGCGGGAAAACGCACTCGAACTTTACAAAACAGCCGCTAAAATCGATCCGAAAAATATTGAAATCGGCAATAGAATTGAAGCCATATCATCCACACTTTCTTTCAATTCCAGATATGATTATCTTCTCAGAAAAAAGATAGTCACGACCGACCAGCTCCAGAAAGCTTTCGCGCTGTCTAAAAAGATGAACAAGAGCGTTGAATTTGTCCTGATAGATCAGTATAAAATCAGTAAGGCAGAGATAGGAAAATCCTTTTCGGCATTCTACGGCTGCCAGTTTAGAGTTTACGATCAGAATATTCCGGCACCGGTTGAACTGCTGGGGAATCTTAAGAAAACCTTTCTGCTTAATGAACTATGGATTCCATTGAGCTGGAATAAGGAAGGCCTTGACATCCTGGTCGATGATCCGAAGAACCTTTATAAATCGGACAATATCAAGGCTCTCATGAAGACCAGGAAGATAAATTTTTCTGTAGGCATAAAAGAGGATATTGAGGAATATATAAAAAGGTTTTTCGATTCGGGGCAGGGAGCGGGTGACAGTTATCAGGAGGGCAGCGATTATTCCGAGCTTGATATTATCCCGGATATATCATTCGAGGAAGAGGAAGAAAGAGACGTTTCAGGAGAAGAGCCGGATGAACAATCAAGCCATGTCGTTAAACTGGTTGACCAGGTTCTTATTTCTGCTTACAGAAAGAATGCCTCGGATATTCATATTGAACCGTCGCCTGTTACAAAAATGACGGGTATCCGTTTTCGAATGGATGGAGTCTGCCAGGAATATTTAAGAGTCCCGAATTCAATGGCGAAAGGCATTGTTTCGAGGCTCAAAATAATGGCTGAGCTCGACATAGCCGAAAGAAGACTTCCCCAGGACGGGAAGATAAAATTCAGGCGTAAAGGAATTCCGCCTTTTGAGCTCAGAGTTGCAACCCTTCCGACAGCAGGCGGTTTTGAGGATGTCGTCCTAAGGATTCTCGCAAAAGCGGGGGCAATGGAACTTGATAAAATGGGATTGAATGAGCGCAATCTTGCCGTCATGAAAAGGATCGTCGCAAAACCTTACGGACTTGTTTTGGTTGTAGGGCCTACAGGTTCAGGAAAGACGACCTCCCTTCATTCGGCGCTTGGATATATCAATAAACCCGGCGTCAAAATATGGACAGCCGAAGATCCGGTTGAAATTACGCAGCAGGGATTAAGGCAGGTTGAGGCAAGACCCAAGATAGGGCTCGATTTTGCAAGGATTATGCGCGCTTTTTTAAGAGCCGATCCGGATATCATAATGATAGGAGAGATGCGTGACCATGAAACTGCGTCAATCGGCATTGAGGCTTCTCTAACCGGGCATCTTGTTTTCTCTACATTGCATACAAACAGCGCTCCTGAAACCGTGACGAGATTGCTCGATATGGGACTTAATCCTTTGAACTTTTCCGATGCATTTCTTGGAGTAATGGCCCAGCGGCTCGTAAGAAGATTGTGCGTGAACTGCAAGGAGGAATATCATCCATCGCAAGAGGAATTTGATGAAATAGCCATGGACTACGGCATGCAGTACTTTGAAGCGACTGGCATAAAATATTCTTCGGATCTTGTCCTGTATAAAACGGGCAAGTGCGATACCTGTGATGGCACCGGTTACAAGGGCCGTCTCGGAATACACGAACTGATGGAAGGCACACACGAAATAAAGAGGATGATCAAAAAAGCAGCGACTTCCGAAAGCCTTTTCACGCAGGCAATGAAAGAAGAGATGACCACTCTCAAACAGGACGGGATATTGAAGGCTTTCAAGGGCCTGACCGATATCAGCGAAGTCCGCCGCGTCTGTATAAATTGATGCGATCCTATCAATTGTTTCCTGCCGTGTTCAAAGCCAGAGAATAAAATATGGAGATAGGTTCTGCAGAGTGGGAAGAGATAATAATAAGTGGTGCGAAGATTTTTAATGTCAATGTTGGATTAAAAGAGGTCCGGCAGTTCTCGATTCACGCCGGTGAACTTGTAAAGTGGAACTTAAAAATAAATTTAACCGCGATAACCGATCCTTTTGAAGTTGCCGTCAAACATTTTGTTGATTCGATTGCCCCTGCCGGCATAATTCCTGCCGGCGCATCAATGCTTGATATAGGTTCCGGAGGAGGTTTTCCGGGTATTCCGCTTAAAGTTGTTATCCCGACTCTTTCAGTATCGCTGGTGGATTCTTCGCGGAAAAAAATAACATTTTTAAAACACATCATAAGGAGAACCGGGCTTGAGGATATAGAAGCCCTTCAAGGCAGGGTGGAAGAATTAGCCGGAAGTATAAAAATGTTCGATGTTATTATATGCCGCGCCTTTTCATCACTTGAAATGTTTGTCGGGTCGGCGCTTCCTCTTCTTGCTCCAAACGGAATAATCATATCCTTGAAAGGGAAAATAAACCCTCAGGAGATTGAAGAGGTGCGGGTTATGAGCGATAGGAAATGGGGTTCCGGTAAAATCACAGGAACTCTGATTGATATAAAAATTAAAAAATATTTACTACCTTATATTGATTCAGAAAGAACCCTCATGATCATAAAAAAACTTCATTAGAAGCCGTTATGAAAAAACCATTACATTTCTGATCATTTCATTACGGCTCCTTATGCCGGTCACGGCATTTCAATGTTACGGTTATTTGTGAAAGACGGCTTAATCCCTCACACGGCCTTTTTATTCCGTATTTGTTTGCAATCTTGCAGGAAATGATTATACTCCGCGACCGGATTCTTTCTACATATGCGAAAAAGGAGTCCTGACTTTTTACGAAACCATCATTCTTGAGGTTATTTAATGAACGGGCTAATTTGAAATACAGGAAGGATTAATGCCAAAATTAATTGAAAATGAAAAAATCAGAAATATTGCCATTATTGCTCACGTTGACCACGGAAAGACAACTCTGGTGGACGGGATGTTCAGACAAAGCGGTTTATTCAGAGTAGGACAGGAAGTCGATGAAAGAATCATGGACTCGATGGATCTTGAACGTGAAAGAGGCATTACAATTGCTGCGAAAAACTGTTCGGTGGTCTGGAACGGAGTAAAAATAAACATTATTGATACTCCGGGACATGCAGACTTCGGCGGTGAGGTCGAAAGAGCCATATCAATGGCAGACGGCGCACTATTGCTTGTTGATGCATCCGAGGGGCCTCTTCCGCAGACGCGTTTTGTTCTTAAAAAAGCTCTTGGTGCCGGCCTTAAGGTAATAGTTGTAATAAATAAAATAGACCGGAAGGATGCTCGCCCGGATGAGGTGTTGGACGAAATATACGATCTTCTTATAGACCTTGACGCAAATGAAGATCAGCTTGAATTTCCGCTTCTATATGCGATAGGGCGCGAAGGAATTGCGCAAAAGACTCTGGAGGAAAAGGGAGAAAATCTTCATTTGCTCCTTGATACTATTTTGAAGGAGATACCACCTCCTTCCTATGATCCAGCGGAGCCTTTCCAGATGCTTGTCTCCGACCTCGGTTATTCCGACTACCTGGGAAGGCTTGCCATAGGTAAAATATTCAACGGGAAAATCGTGTATCATGACGGTCTTATATGTATCGACAGCGAAGGCAAACATGTTCAACTTAAGGTTTCCAAACTGCAAACATATGTCGGGTTGAAATTCATTGAAATCAATAATGCCGAACCGGGTGATATAGTGGTTCTTTCCGGAATAGAGGATGTTAAAATCGGAGATACTATCTGCAACAGGGATTTCCCGAAAGCTCTCAAAAGAATCGCCGTGGATGAACCAACAGTCTCCATGAAATTCACCATAAACAGCTCTCCTTTTTCGGGAAAGGAGGGAAAATATGTTCAATCGAGCAAAATACGTGAAAGGCTCAACAAGGAGATGCTAAGAAATGTAGCTGTCCAGATGAGCGATACTGAGGACAGGGAATCTTTTGTTGTAAAGGGAAGAGGGGAGTTCCAGCTTGCCATACTTATTGAAACCATGCGCAGGGAGGGGTTTGAGCTTTGTGTCGGCCGCCCTGAAGTGATTATCAAATACAGAAACGGTGAAAAACTCGAGCCCGTGGAACATCTTTTCATTGATTGTGATGAGAACTTTCTTGGGGTCGTTTCCGAAAAGCTCTCTTCGAAAAAAGGGAGAATGACCAATCTTGTAAATAACGGGAAGGGCAGAGTCAGAATTGAATTTTCCATTCCATCGAGGTCTCTTATAGGCTACAGGGATGAGTTTCTTACAGATACCAAGGGAACAGGCATCATGAATTCATACTTTTCGGGCTACGAGACATACAGGGGCGATTTTCAGGTAAGATTTACAGGCTCTATAGTTTCGGACAGGCAGGGCGCTGCCGTGGCTTATGCGCTGTTTAACCTTGAGCCGAGAGGGCATCTTCTGATTGTTCCCGGCGATCCGGTTTATGAGGGGATGGTTGTCGGAGAGCATAACAAAGAAGGTGATATTAATGTCAATCCGTGCAAGGAGAAAAAGCTGTCAAACATGAGGGCGGCTGGAAAAGACGATAATATTCTCCTTTCTCCGGTTAGACCTCTGACGCTCGAACGGGCAATAAATTTCATCCGCGAGGATGAAATGGTTGAAGTTACTCCACTTTCAATCCGCATCAGGAAAACGGTCCTTACCGCTCATAAAAGACATTCAATACGGTCGGCAAAACTTAAAGCAGGCCAGTAATTATGGATCATCTCCGGAAGAGGTGGTGATTCTATGAGGGTTCCAGGATTCAGGGGGTCAAGGATTCCAGTGAAGGGAAAGCCTGTCAGAACTTCAGAAAATAAACACTTGAACCCTTTCCGCCTCAGGCGGAGAATCCTGAACCTCTTTTTCCCAAGTACTTGGGAGAAGAACCTTGATTTTTATTTGAGGCTGACGAACAGAGGCTCGAGGTTTTTATCTTTAATTTTAAGAAGAACTATTGACGGAGGATAATTGCTGCGCGGCTGAGCCGCGCTTCCAGGGTTTATAAAAAGGACTCCGCCATGTTCTTCAATAAGCGGCCGGTGGGTGTGCCCGGAAATAACTGCGCTAAAGCCTGATGCAACGGGGTCAAGGTCAAGGTTTGACACATCGTGGAGCACATAAAGTAATACCCCGCCTTTATTAATAACTGCCGTATCAGGTATTTTGACTGTCCATTTCCCATTGTCCATATTTCCTTTTACAGGGAAAACAGGAGCAATCTTTTGCAAATTGTCAAGAACTGCCGGTTTGTCTATGTCTCCGGCATGGATAATCAGATCGGCGCAGGAAAGGGCCCTGGATGCGGAAGAAGGAAGAACCCCGTGCGTGTCTGAAATTATTCCGACGATTAAGCTGTTATTATGCAATTTATTATATCAGTTAAGAGCCGTTACGAAATAAGTATTACATTTATGACCATTTTGTTAGGAGCCGTTACAAAATAACCATTACATTTCTGACTATTTTGTTAAGGCTCCTTATGCCGGTCACAGCTTGCGGCTCCTTATGCCGTTCACGGCTTACGGTTCCTTATGCCGTTCACGACATTCCAATGTTACGGTTATTTTTGATCGTCGGCCTACAGTCCTTTATCTACCATATAAGCCGCAAGATCGGCAACTCTGCAGGAATAGCCCCATTCATTATCATACCATGTCACAACCTTTGCCATATTTCCGCCGAGCACCTGGGTAAATTCCATATCCACTATTGATGAATTTGAATCTCCCTTGAAGTCTATGGATACGAGTGGCTCCTCCTCGCAGGCCATAATCCCTTTAAGCTCCGTTTCGGCAGCTTTCTTAAGTTCAGCCCTCAGAGTTTCCGTGTCCGTTTTTTTCTGGAGAATTGCAACAAAATCGACAACCGAGACTGTTGGTGTAGGGACTCTCAGTGAATATCCGTCGAATCGTCCTGCAAGTTCAGGAATTACAAGTGCAACCGCTTTTGCCGCGCCGGTTGTGGTTGGAATTATGTTCATTGCTGCCGCACGGGCGCGTCTTAAGTCTTTGTGGGCAAGGTCCATGAGACGCTGGTCTGCGGTATATGAGTGAATCGTGGTCATTAAACCCTTCTCAATGCCGAAAGCCCTGTGAATTACAAGCGCGGGAGGAGCCAGGCAGTTCGTGGTGCAGGAGGCGTTTGAAAGAATGTGGTGCTCCTTGGGTCGGTATTCCTTGTGGTTGACGCCCATTACGACCGTAAGATCCTCTTCTTTGGCTGGTGCCGAGATAATAACTTTCTTTGCTCCGGCTTCAATGTGGGCGGAAGCCTTCGGCCCTGTTTTAAAAAGCCCGGTGCTTTCAATTACAATATCTATCCCTTCTTCATCCCATGGTATATCAGCAGGATCCCTTGATGAGAAGCTCTTTATGGTTTTTCCGTTAACGATTATACTGTTTTTTGCTACTTTGACATTGCCGTTGAAACGACCGTAATTTGTGTCGTATTTAAACAGGTGGGCGTTGGTCTCTACATCAAAAAGATCGTTGATTGCCGCGACCTCAAGTTTTTTTGGATGTCTTTCAAGAATTGCTTTAAGTACCTGGCGGCCTATCCTGCCGAATCCGTTTATGCCTACACGAATCATATATCACCTCTTTTATTTATCAATTATCATCTATTCGGTATTTATGAGCTACAAGCAGATCATAATCCTTGCGAAGAGCTTGGTGAAGTCTTGCTTTTTCAAGGGCAATAGCGCTTAAATTTCCGACAGCCTCCAAAAACTTTATTTCGTCGGAATCGAATTTTCTTTCTTCATTGGTATAAACCCGCAGGACTCCAATGGCCTTTTTTTCAACCATCAGCGGGACTACAAGCACCGACTTGATCCCTTCCGCCTTTGCCTTATCTTTATACTGGAAATCCTTGCCTGTCTGGGCGTTTTTAAGCCAGATTGTTTTGCCTTTAAGCGCTTTCTTATCAAGGCCGCTCTCTTCAACAAGAATAGGTCCTTTTCGGATATAACCGTTTGACAGGCCGAACTGTGCTCCCATTAGAAGTTTTTTCCGGCGGGATTCAAGAAGCCTCAGCGAACACGCTTTTACCTTCATTGCCCCGGCGACACATGTTACGATTTTTTCAAGGACCTGAGATGGTGTCAGTGAAGCATTTACGGTTTTCGCTACTTCGTATAATGCATTGAAATAATTTTCTTCTTTTCCTTTCATAAATCACCTCATCTTTATAATTGTGTATGATGAAAAGATGACAAAACAGGATCAGGTTATATGAAAAAGTCAATCATGTAAAATTATATTAAATCTGCCAGATAAGAACCTCTTATGTCAATAAATCTTTTATTAATTGAAATAAAAGAGAAAAATATTTTTTCAATACTATGAATTAATATGTTATAGAAAAAAATCGATATCTTTTGAATTTGATAAACATTTTTGTAATAAGTCTTAAAGATTGAAATGCAGCAGCGGGTATTTTAACAGCGGATCGACTGAACTTACCAAAGTCCTGCTGTTTTGAGAAGAATATGATTTGAGATTATTCAGGTTTTTTACAGGAAAGGAAGACAGGCATGAAGATATTAGTGGGTTACGATGGTGCTGGTGCTGCCGGTGATGTTTTAGCGCTTGCAGTAAAGTATGCAAAGGCATTTAATACCGGAGTCGATGTGGTTACTTCTCTTGAGAAGGGCACCGAAAATGAGATTAAGGATATTTCAGAAGCAGAAAAGGCCCTTGAGCAAACCAAAAGTTATTTTGATAAGGAGAAGATTCAATGCATGACTCATCTTCTGATACGAGGTATGGCGCCGGGAGAGGATCTCGTGTTGTTTGCCGGGGAAAACAAGGCAGATTTGATTATAATCGGGGTTAAAAGAAGGTCAAAAGTGGGAAAGCTTGTATTCGGCTCGACAGCTCAGTATGTTATCCTTCAGGCTCCTTGCCCTGTTGTTTCGGTAAAATAACTCAAACCGGACGGGCCGGCACCATGGATCGGTCTCTTGTTTCTGGTTTGTATAGTTTCTGGTTAAACCAGAGACCATAAACTGATATTACCGGAGCCCCTCCGGGCTCCTCCGGTAATGTCCGGTGTTACGGGAATGTCTTCCCGAATAATTCTCTGATTGCTTTTTTGCCGTTTTCTTCGAGAACGCGGGTTCCTGTTCCTGTGAAATGAATATGACTTATTACTGGTTCGTCTCCTTTCCTGCGCTCAACCCACTCTGTCTGATTCCAGCCGAACCACGCATTACGTTTCTGATCAAAAACGCATAACGGCTTATTGCATAATTTTGCGAACTCAGCTCCCCATCCTGTGCCGCCTTTTACCGTATTATCATCCAGAATCTCCCCGATTACATAAATCTCCTGCCCGTTGTTGATCTGGTACCAGATGCTTTGCAGAATCTTACGGAAAGTCGGATTGTCGGTGTAAGATCGATTCATCAATTTAGAAACATATTCAAGACTTATGTCACCATTTATTAGTTCTTTATGATTCAGGACACGCAGACCTCTCCGGCGTTCTATGTTGTGCCCCTCGAAGGTGAAATTCACTTCATCAATTCCAAAGCGCTCCGCATTTGCGCCGAATTCCGCTTCAGCCCCTTTGGCGCCGCCGCTGAATAGAACAAAATCTTCCTTATTCATGTTTATTCCTTTCTTTAATGTATGAATTAATAATTATCAATTATACAAAGGCAAGTCAAGGCGAAAGCAGGAACTTCTTGAATCCTGGAACCCTCGAATCCCGAATCAACAACTATTTTTAGAGGTGATCCTAATTCTATTGTAGTATCAGTTTGAGACCTTTGAAGAATGTCCAATTTTGGCCAAGTACAAGGAAGGCGATAATTTCAACCACAGGAATACATTGAGTATTTCGAGGATAGCGCAATCGATTAGCGCTTACGCTTCACTCCGTGTCACTTCGTGTCGAAATTTGAGCCCGACACAGACACGATAGTGAAGCTTTAGCGCTATCGGGCAAAAGGGGGCGTTATGCAAAGGTCTCAGTTTGTAAGGCTCTGTATCGGCGCCGGAATAAGTCCTCCGAACCTGATGAACCTGTTTGATCCACGTCCGTTATTAACCGGGATAATTGTAGCCTGACCCAGAAGTCCTCCGAAATAAGCGTTGTCACCGGCCTTCTTCCCGGGTACCGGAATCAGTCTTGCCGCGGTTGTTTTTTTATTGATGACTCCAATAGCCATTTCATCGGCTATTATGGCGGCGATGGTATCTTCGGAAGTATCTCCCGGGATTGCAACCATATCAAGACCGACCGAGCAGACGCTTGTCAGTGCTTCGAGTTTTTCAAGAGTAAGATATCCAGCCCTTGCAGATTCCGATATGTTTATATCTTCACTGACAGGAATAAAGGCTCCGCTTAAGCCCCCGACATGAGAGCTTGCGAAGGCTCCCCCGGCCTTTACGGCATTATTCAGGAGCGCCAGAGCGGCAGTTGAGCCCGGAACTCCTATGCTGAGTAGGCCGAGGCTCTGGAATATTTCTCCTACGCTGTCTCCGACATTCGGGGTCGGAGCGAGAGAAAGGTCTACCACTCCGAAACGTATCTTGAGGTTGCCGGCGACTTCCCTTCCTATCAATTCCCCTATGCGTGTGACCTTATATGAAGTATGTTTTATCAATTCGGCTATGCGCCCGAGATCAATGTCCGGATCGGAAGCTATGGCTCTGTCAATCGCTTTTTTAACGACGCCCGGACCGCTTACACCCACATTGATTACCGCATCAGCCTCTCCGATCCCGAGGTAAGCACCGGCCATAAAAGGTATATCTTCAGGGATGTTTGCAAATACGCATAGTTTGGCACAGGCAAGACCGTCTCTACCGGCAGTCAGTTCAGCCGCTTTTTTTATGGTTTTACCCATTATGAGCACAGCATCCATGTTGATTCCGGCGCGGGTTGAAGCAACGTTTACGGAAGAGCATACACGGTCTGTTTCCGCAAGGGCATGGGGGATGGCTTCGATGAGAGAGCGGTCGCCGTTTGCTATTCCCTTTTCAACAAGGGCGGTAAACCCTCCGATAAAATCAACATCCACTTCTTTTGCGGCATTATCGAGGGTTTTTGCAACCTCAACAAGCTGAGAAGCTGAAAATGGGGCGCCGAAAACGGCCACCGGGCTTACGGCGATTCTCTTGTTAACTACAGGTATGCCGTATTTTTCGCCTATCCTGTCGCAGACCTTTACAAGGTTTCCGGCGGTATTTGTTATTTTTTTGTGTATTTTGTTTTTGAGGGTATTTAGATCATGGCTGACGCAATCGAATAGATTTATCCCGAGCGTCACTGTTCTGACGTCGAGATGTTCGTTCCTGAGCATTTCTATTGTTAATATGATTTCCTTTTCGCTGAGCATTTAATTGCCTTCCGGTTTTTTCCTATAGGACTAAATCCTGTTTATTGACATGAATATATTCCTGTGCTGGATGCTTATATCAAGCCCCAGTTCAGAAGCCTTTTTTCTTAATTCAGACCTAAGAGCATTCTGATCAGTATCGTAAGGAATATCAACTTCATAAATCATTATGTTGTCTGAAGGATTATCCCCGCCTTTAAATACGGCTTTAAGATTGGTGACATTAACACCATATTTTGCTATTACAGCCGTTATTCCTGCAACAAGCCCTTTTCTGTCAGGCCCTATCGTTGTTATTACAAAAGGTTCGCAACTGTCGCCAGAGAAGCCTTTCTCTTTATGCTCAAGTGGCTTTACATGTACATGAAGATTCATGTGGGACAGGCCTTTTGCCAATTGAGCGCATAACTCGCTGTTTGAAATATCCGAAGGGGTTAAGGCAATAAATATTCCCGAGAATTCGGACTGAAGTATCGTTTGATTTATGTTTTCAATATTGCAGTCAAGCTTAAAAAGTATCGCCGTAACGGCAGCTATGATTCCCGGTTTGTCCTGTCCTAAAACAGAAATTACAACTTTATTCATGAGTCCTCTTTTGAACTATTTAAATTTAATGAGCTTGTATTCAGGATAAACTTTAAGAGAAGTTTGTCAATAATTTCCTTTGCTCCTATTCCCGAAATTTCGCTCGCGCACGCATGCCAGTTGCAAGAAAGGCATACATAGCAGAATCCTTCCATCAGGACTCCGGCTTTTTTCGTGTTTCTTTCACGACACCTTATTATTTGGATAAAATTTTATGTACACAAAATATTCTTTATGTTAAAGATTTTTAAAAAAACGGCATTAGGAAATTATTTCCGATCGTTTATTGAAAAGTCATATTTGTTTGTTTTGTGAGTTCCTTATGGCTTTGCGCAATATTTCGTTGTTATCTGAATGGAATTAATCTCACTTATAAATGACTTTTTGAAGAATTGCCATTTTCATAGTACCAATAAAAGCGTAATTGCAAGAGTATAAATTTGTAAAGGCATGCCTCAAACGGCATTTTTATTACGGACGGTTTTAAATGCAGATCATAACGACTCATAAAAATACGGATTTTGACGCGCTTGCATCAATGGTTGCCGCAACGGTTTTATATCCTGAAGCTGTTTGCGTTCTTCCCAAGATGGTGAATCCCAATGTTAAGGCTTTTCTGTCGATACACAAGGACCTTTTTGACATGCGTTCATCCGACGAAATTGATTTCAATAAAGTCAAAAGACTGATTGTTGTCGACACAAACAGCTGGAGCCGCCTTGACCGTATGGATGCGCTTGCAAAAAGGGATGATGTGGAAATTATTTTGTGGGATCATCATAAGGGCGAGGGTGATATCAAGGCAACGTGGAAGTGCCTTGAAGAGATCGGGGCGAACATAACTCTGATGGTTCGCAGACTGAAAAAAGAGAAAAAGAAAATATCTCCCATACAGGCTACGCTTTTTCTTGCCGGGCTTTATGAGGATACCGGAAACCTTACTTTTCCGTCATCAACCGCTGAAGATGCTCACGCGGCAGGCTTTCTTCTCGAAAACCGGGCAGACCTTAATGTTATAGGAACTCTTCTTCGTCAGGCATACGGGGAAAAACAGAAAAACATCCTGTTCGAGATGCTCCAGAACGCAGAGAGATCCAAAATAAGCGGTTATAGTGTCAGCATCAATATGCTTGAAATCAACGGACATGTAAACGGCCTTGCCGTTGTAGTCGGAATGTACAGGGAGATTTTAAATGTTGATGCTGCATTCGGAATCTTTACGAACAGGGAGAAAGACAGGTGCATGGTTATTTCCCGCAGCAATGCTGAGGGCCTTGATGTGGGTTCCATAATGCGCAGCATGGGAGGGGGAGGGCATCCGGGAGCTGCTTCTGCAATGCTGAAATCCGTTAATCCTGCTGCGGTTGAAGAATGGATAAGAGAACTTATTGAAGGAAATCAGCAGGCATCCGTGCAGATAAGTGATATAATGTCTTTTCCTGTTTTTACCGTCGAGTTGAACACATCAATGGAAAAGGTTGCCGCAATCCTCAAAGAAAAAGGCTGTACCGGCCTTCCTGTGGTTGATGGAGAGAGGCTTGTCGGCATAATATCACGCCGGGACTTTAAAAAGATAAAAAGAGAATCCCAGTTAAAATCTCCCGTAAAGGCATTCATGAGTACGAATATTATGACGATTGAACCCGGCAAGAGTCCGATTCAGGCAGCCCGTCTTATGGTGAAGCATGATGTAGGCCGCCTTCCCGTAGTAGAAAACGGACGTATTATAGGCATTATCACACGCTCTGATTCCATGCTCTATTTTTATGATATGCTGCCGGATTAGAATTAATAATCTCATTCAGCTCATCCCGTAATTAACTCTGCCTGTGTGTCCGGAAGTTGAAAAACGGGAGTCCAGGGCTAATGTATACATGTATGGCCTTGTGGCATTGCCGGGAAACCAGGCGGTTGAAGAAGACAAACCCCGATTTGTTGTATCGGGAACAATGGTCTGCTTGATGCAAAAATAGCCACGCATTTTTTTATGGAAGGAATCTCGTGTGAAACAAATCATGAGCCT
>Ga0268280_1000364_pt1 | contig 40483 bp, 29 predicted proteins | sample saktaG_9_FD_190139 | JGI IMG/M metagenome (GOLD analysis project Ga0268280, IMG submission 190139) | Saline water microbial communities from Sakinaw Lake, British Columbia, Canada - sak_2011_5_24_40m | ecosystem: Environmental > Aquatic > Non-marine Saline and Alkaline > Saline ...
TTGGGGGAAGTCCTGATCATGATGTCGCTGATCACCCCGGATGAGCTTCAGCTTTACCTGCTAAACCAGAATAGCATTGAGAAGATCGACTTGAAAAACATCACCGTGGACACGGGATTGATATTCCAGATCGGCAAGGAATTCTGTCTGGACCAGAAGATCGTGCCCATTGAGATCCAGGAGATCGCCGGCGGGCATGTGCTGCGTTTCGCTTTTTATTCAGTCAATGATCTCCCAAAATTAAAAAATCAGGGAGAACTGCAAAAATATAAGCTGATCCCCTACCTGGCCCAGAAAGAAGAAATTGAAAGCCTGTTGAAAAACCTGAAAAATACTGAAAAGGAAATCAAGATTTATACTTCGCTGGAAAGCACCAAATATATCCGCATTTTGAATTCGCTGGTCAAATCGGCGGTTCAAGCCAGGGTTTCCGATGTTTTTTTTGAATTCAAATCCGGCCAACTCGCAATTTTTTTTCGCAATGGAGAGTCTCTCTCACGCGTCGATCAGCCCATCGATGATCCGAAGGAATTTTTTAAAAAGATAAAGGAAATCTGCGGGTTCAAGCGCGAGGAAAAGCAAACGCCACGGGAATCCTGGCTGAACTTGAGCAAGAAATTCAGCCATTTGAAAATCAAGGTGCTCTACTATTCCGGCGACGCCCAGGAAAATATCCGCTTTAAATTCAACAACCTTAAGGATTTTGCCAAGAAGATAGCTGAGTTGAATCTTGAGCGCGACGAAGTGGAACGGATTCAGTCTATCTTGCAAAAACCAAACGGCTTGTTCATTGTGGCGGGGCCTGCCTACAGCAAAGCCAATGAAAGCCTTTATGCACTGATGAATACGCTGAGCGGCGAACGGCTCGCCACCGTGGAAAGCGCCGTGGTGCTGCGCAACGAGCGTTTCTTTCAGATCGAAAACCAGGGTGGCGATGTCAGCGACGCCGTGTACAAGAACCTACTTTTTTACAAACCCGATTCCATGTTCTTGTTTGATTACTTTCAGAAAAGTTACAATCGCCAGTTTCTGAATTTTGTGGAAATGGGTAAACTTTTCATCGAATTGCAGGGTTTTTCCTATGAGGAAATTTTTGAAAAAATGCAAGTTGAAAACGAAATCCCGCCGTCCTTTCTGGTAGAGAACCTGCGTCTGGTAGTATTTCAGCGCCAGGTGAAAATTCTTTGCCCGCACTGCAAAACAGCTCATCCGCAATCAGCCCGCGCACTCTTTAAAAACAAGAGACTGACCATCGACTACAAGATTTTTCAGGAAAAGGGCTGTCCGGAATGCCAGTCCAGCGGCAGCAGCCACGATGAAATTTTCTACGAGATCTTCACCATAGACAACAAGGAGCGGGTCCACTTCCAGCAAAGCCACCTGGTCGCCCTGGACAAAAAAATCTCCGAAGGCGGAAACCTGACCATTGCCCAGAAGGTTTTTAACCGAGTGTTGAAGGGTGAAGTGTCCTACAAGGAAAGTACCCGTTTCTTTTGATCACGCCCTGAAATTCCGGCTGCAATCCAAACAGACAAAGGCGTGCGCCTGTCTTTTTGCTTCCCGGTGCTTTTCCTTTTTGCGGCGCCAAAACAAAAAAACTGCCAGGATCAGGATCATGGCGAATGGGATGCTGGCGCGGCTCAGCAGGAAAAGCAAAAAGACAAGGAAAAGAGACAGGAAAAAAACGAATACAGTGAGCATGATCTCAGCAAAAGATTCGTTGCCGGAGGTATCCTCTTCGTTTTCGAACGGCAGGGTGGCGCTGGAGCCGCAGGCCGGGCAGGGTGGATGGGGCTGGTTCATTTGTCTAAAAGTATCCGAGTTCCCAACGCCTGGTTGAAATCTGAAAAGAGTTTCTGGGCTTCGCCGCTCTTGAGCTGTTCGCTGAAAATGTTCAGGCGCGAGTCCAGCAGATCGAGCAGGTGCAAAAGATATGCTTCCTTTGTTTTTGGGACTTCGGGTGAGCCATATTCCTTTTCGCCGTGGTGGGAGACGATCAGGTGCTGGATGCGGATGCTTAAGAGTTCCGGGAAATCGGCGACTTTGTTTTTCATTTCTAGAAAAATCTTCAGGCTGATGACCAGGTGGCCGAGCAGTCCGCCGGCCAGGGTTGTCTCCAGTGCCGGTTGGGTCTTGAATTCAGCGGTTTTACCGATATCGTGAAACAGGGCGCCTATGAGCAGCAATTCCTTGTCCAGGTCGTAATGGGGGGCAATAGCCAGGATCATCTTCAGCAGCGAATGGGTGTGCTGCAGCAGGCCTCCGGCAAAGGCGTGATGAATTTTTTGGGCACCGTAGGCCTGACTGAAGACCGGCCCGTATTCTTCTTTGAACAATTCGCTCAGTCTGCGCAAGTGGGGATCGCTGAGGTTGCCATCCAGCAAAGAAAAGGTTTCGGCCAGAAGCGCCTCGCTGTCAAAAGGCGGGGTTTCATTGAAATCACCGGGATCGAAGCCGGGGTCTCCGGAAACAATTGCGCGCAAGTTGTTGACGGTGATCTGTTTTTTCCCCCGGTAGTCTCTGATTTCACCGCTGATCCTGTAGATGTCTCCGGCCCGGAGAAGCTTGTGATATTCTCCAACGTTGTTCCAGACCTTGGCCGGCAGGCGTCCGGTCTTGTCCATTAGGGTCAGGTCGAGAAAATCGTCGCCGTTCTTGGTCTTTTTTTTTACAATTTCCTGGACGCGGTAAAACCAGCACACATTTTCGCCGGTCTGCAGGCTATCGATGAAACGGGGGGCTCCCTTGCTTTTATCAAAAAGGTTCATTGGGGACTCCTAAGCTTGGTCTCGATCTTGTAAGCGGAGCGAATATCGTTCAGCCAGGCAGAGAGCTGCTTTTCCGTTCGCAGTTTGCGCAGGTATTTTTCGATTCCCGGAGCCATTTCGACCAGGATCCGCGGTTCCAGGCCGAGCTGCTTCTGCGAGGGCAGGTACTCTTGGTTGAAAAACTCCTCAATCTCATTGAAGGGTATCGTGATCTCAATCTGGAATTTTTCCCTGAGCACTTTTTCATAAAGGACTTTTTCCCTGATGAATTCTTCAAAATCGCTCCAGTTCATGGCAAAATTGTTCAGCAGGGCCAGTAATTTTTCCAGGGATCCGGCCTTTTGCAGGATCTGCCTTTGCACCAATTCGAAATCCTCTTCACTGAGGTTGAATTCATCGCCGAATTCGAGGGCGATCGTTTTGTAAGTGATCAAGTCGCCCAGGATACGGAAATAGAAATTCTCTTCCGATTCCTTGTTTTGCCTGAGCAGGGGGAAAAAGGCAATGGCCCGCTCGATATCGTGGATGGTGATGATCTCCTCGTTGACCGTGGCGGCGATCTTGTCGACCAGGATCGGTCCGGGTTGGAGCAGGATGAACAGGCAAAGCAGGGCTTTAGCGATCATGGTCTGACCCCTTGGCAGTGAAGAATTGTGGGATTTGGCGCATTATGATTAAATGGTAGCAGAAACCGCTCTTTGCCGCAACGGTTGGCGCCTGGCTGCTTGCCGTGGTCTCCGGCAAACCCCTAAAAAAACCGCTGGAACCGCATTGCATTACTTACAAACTTGCTTTAAAATCGAGAAACCGCCGCCCACACCGAGGAGGTTCCTGTGCCGCAAGACAATCGCTTCACCGTCTGGATCCAGCAGATACGAGCCCCTTTTTTGATCCTGTCGATGGCCTTGACCCTGGTCGGTATCGCCACGGCGCACTGGCATGGCTTCGCTCATCTCGGCCATTCCCTGCTGCTGCTGGCCGGAGTGGTGCTGTCCCATGTGGCTGTGAACCTTTTCAATGAGCTTTCCGACCATGAGACCGGGATAGATGAAAACACCGCGCGCACCCCATTCAGCGGCGGCAGCGGCATGCTGCAGGCGGGAAAGACAACAGTGCCCCAGGTAACGCTGGCCGCCTACGGTTCCCTGTTGGCCGCCGGCGTCATCGGCCTCTACTTTTGCCTGGTCAGCGGCTGGCCGTTATTGGTGCTTATGGTCTGCGGGGCTCTGGCCGTCCGCTTTTACACATCGCACCTGTCCAGATGGCTGATCGGTGAATTGGTCAGCGGCCTGACCCTGGGCAGTTTTGTGATCATCGGCGTCCATTTCGCCCTGACCAGCTTCATGACCCTGGACATCATCTATATTGCCCTGGTGCCGGGGATGCTGACAGCGCTGTTGCTTTTTTTGAACGAGTTCCCCGATGCCGAAGCCGACCGTCGGGGCGGGCGCCTGCATTTGGTCATTTTTTTCGGCAAAAAGAAGAGCGCTGTGATCTACGCTTGCGCGGTGCTTCTGCTTTTCGTTCTGATCGCGGCCGGACCTTTTGTCCAGAATATTCCTTATACAGTGCTTATCGCCCTGGCCACCCTGCCCCTGGGCGCTGGCGCAGCTTTCCTGACCTTGAAATATCACAACGACCCGGCCCGCCTGGTGCCGGCCCAAGGGTTGAACGTTGCCCTGGTGATCCTGACCGATCTGCTGCTGGCCGTTGCCTATTTTTTGTAAGCGGGAAGTCAAAGATCTACCGTAAGCGGCCCAGCCCATTTTTCTGCACAAAGGATAAAAAATAACTGGAATTGGTCGCGGGAAACCTTTTCGCCCTTTTATACGTCTAACTATTTGTAACAAAGCCAATCCAATAAGCCAAGGAAGTGTCTTGTATCATGAAAAAAATCTGTCTTTTGGTTATTTTGATAGTTGGCGGCGCGCTGCTCGCCGCGGCACAGACTGCACCTGCCTCAGATCGCGAAGTTCAGGCCAGGCGGGCCGAAGCAGCGATTCATATAGATGGCCGGCTTAGCGAAGCGGTATGGCAGGGGGCCGGGGTGGGCGATTTCACCCAGCGCAATCCCTTGGACGGCAAACCGGCCAGCGAGCGCACCGAAGTCTGGGTTGCCTTTGACGAGAAAGCCCTGTACGTGGCCGCCCGGCTGTACGACGCCGAACCGGCTAAAATCGTCAGCCTGCTCGGGCGCCGCGATGACGAACTTGAATCCGACTGGTTCAGTTTCGCGGTCGACCCTTATTTTGACCGGCGCAGCGGCTTCCAGTTCAGCGTCAATCCCGCCGGCTCGATCATCGACAAGACCCTGTACAATGATGAATGGACCGATGACACTTGGGACGGGGTCTGGGAAAGCGCGGCCCGGATCGACGAACAGGGCTGGACCGTGGAGATGCGCATCCCCTACGACCAATTGCGTTTTCCCGCCCGCGAAGAATATGTCTGGGGGGTCAATTTCAAGCGCACCATCCAACGCAAAAATGAGCAGGACTATTATTCCTGGGTGCCCAAGGAAGAAAACGGATTTGTCTCGCGCTTCGCCCGCTTGACCGGTATTCGCGATATTCGTCCCGGCCGCCATTTTGAAGCCATGCCTTATACGGTGGGCAGATTGACCTTCAGCCCTGAGGAAGCGGGAAATCCTTTCCGTACCGGCAGCGACCTGTTCGCCAGTGCCGGACTTGATTTGAAATATGGCTTAAAAAGCAATTTGACCCTTGACCTTTCCCTGAATCCCGATTTCGGCCAGGTCGAGGTCGATCCGGCCGAGGTAAACCTCTCGGTTTTTGAAACATACTATTCCGAAAAAAGGCCGTTTTTCATCGAGGGGTCGAATATTTTCAACTTCGGCTACGGCGGCGCCAACAGCAATTACGGATTCAATTGGGGCAATCCCGAATTCTTCTATAGCCGCCGTGTCGGCCGGCCACCGCAGGGCTGGGTCGACAGCGACGACTATGTACGCTACCCGGAAATGACCACCATCCTGGGCGCGGCCAAGCTGAGCGGTAAAGTGGCCGGAAACTGGAACATCGGCTTCCTGAACGCCTTGACCGCGCGCGCCTACGCTGACGTGGACAGCAGCGGCCACCGTTCAAGCCAGGCGGTGGAGCCGTTCAGCGACTATAGCGTCCTGCGCGTCCAGAAAGAGTTCAACCAGGGGCGGCAGGGACTGGGCTTCATCGGCACCGGGGTCTTTCGCGACCTTGATGATCCGGGGTTGCGGGAAATACTGGGCAGGCAGGCCCTGACTCTGGGGGCCGACGGTTGGCTGCAGCTTGGAAAAACTCAGGAGTGGGCCTTGACCGGCTGGCTGGGTGCGACCCGTGTAGCCGGCAGTCGCGACTACATTCTCGACCTGCAGCGATCGCCCTTGCATTTTTTTCAGCGTCCCGATGCCGATCACCTGTCGCTCGATGCCGAGGCCACTTCTTTAAGCGGCTGGGCCGGGCGCCTGGCCCTGAACAAACAGAAAGGCAACATGATCTTCAATGCCGCCCTGGGGGCCGTTTCCCCGGGTTTCGAAGCCAATGACCTCGGCTTCCAATGGCGCGGCGATTACATCAATTGCCACCTGGTTGCCGGTTACAACTGGCTCCATCCCGGCAAGGTTTTCCGCAGTGCTTCCCTTATGGCTGCTGCCGCAAAAAGCTGGGATTTCGGCGGCAATGCCCTCATGAAAAATTACTATCTTTTTTCAAACGGCGAATTTTTGAATTACTGGAGCGGCGGCATATCTTTGGGCTACGTCGACGCCAGTTACGACAAAGAGGCGAGCCGCGGCGGACCGCTGTTGCGGCTGCCCCCGGGTTTCTGGATCCAATTTGAAGGCGACAGCGACAGCCGCAAACCGCTGGTTTTCTCTCTCAACGGTGAAGCGTCGCGACGCCGGGACGGCACCCGTGAATTCAACATCGGGCCGGCGCTGCGCTGGAAACCGCGCAGCAATGTTTCCCTGTCGGTGCATCCACAGGTGGATTTTCTCCATACCTACCGCCAATGGGTAACCAACGTGGATGATCCGCTGCAACGCGCCACTTTCGGCCGGCGCCATATTTTTGCCTACCTGAATGAAAAAGTGCTCTCGGCCGAGATCCGCTTGAATTGGATATTTTCTCCCAAGATCAGCTTGCAGGCTTTCCTGCAACCGCTGATCGCAGTGGGGGCGTACAACGAATTCAAGGAACTGGCGCGGCCGGCGACCTATTCGTTCAACTATTACGGCCGCAATGGTTCGACGATCATCCGCAACGACGAGGGCTATACGGTCGATCCCGACGGCGCCGGGCCGGCCCCGGAATTCACTTTCGCTAATCCCGATTTCAACTTCAAGTCGCTGCGCGGCACGGTCGTGTTCCGCTGGGAATACCGCCCCGGCTCGACCTTCTATTTCGTGTGGACGCAGAACCGCCAGGATTTCGCCAACCCCGGCGACCTCGATTTCGGCCGCGACCTGGGCGACCTGATCTCGGCCAGGGGCGACAACATCTTCATGTTCAAGGCCACTTATCGCTTCAATCTTTAGATAGAAAGGGCTCAGTACACGTTGCCGATTCCGATGAAAAAAATCGCTCAAAATGTCCATAGTTAAAAGATTTTTAATTAATTAAAAACAATATTGCTATAAAAAATCTATAAAAAAGTATTTTGGAGATTTTTAAAATTATTGATTTTTAATTTTAGTTATGATATTAGAAAAACATGAGGGATAAAATGAAAAAAAATGTTATATCTAAGGGAAAAGAATTAAAGTGTTTTGAAATTAAAAGTATTAAGGAAGCTTCAAAAAGAGGATTTGAAAAAGCAAATAAAATTGTTCCGAAAACCTTTAAAATTCAGTTTGATGGGAAAAAGTGATTTTGGTTAAAATATTTTTCTAAGAAATGAATTTATATAAGCCGGGAGATTTTAAACGGGAAAGTTCATTTCCAGATGATTATAGAAGCCCTTTTAGAAGAGATTTTGGAAGATTAGTTCATTCCCCATCCTTTCGAAGATTAAAATGTAAAACCCAATTGTTCCCAGAAATTGAATCTGATTTTTTCCGAAACCGATTATCACATTCAATTGAGGTCGCACAAATTGCAAAGTCTATTGCTATCAAACTAAATTCCAAAGAAGCGTCATTAAAAAACAATCCAATTAATCTTGATATAGTTGAATTCGCTGGGTTGGCTCACGATTTAGGTCATCCTCCTTTTGGTCATACTGGAGAAAAAATTCTTGATGATTGTATGAAAAAGTTCGGAGGATTTGAAGGTAATGCACAAACATTACGGATTTTAAGTAAACTGGAAAAAAAGCAAAAAAGAAATAATTCTAATACTATTGGATTTAATGAAGCCACCAAAGCAGATGAAAGATTAGGATTGAATTTGACATATAGAACGTTAGCTTCAATTTTAAAATATGACAATCTAATACAAAAAGAAAGAAATGTAAAAGATACTTTAAAAAAGGGATATTATTATTCTGAAAAAAATCTTATTAAACAAATAAAACAAAATATTGCTGGGAAGAATTTTGACGGACCATTTAAAACCATTGAATGTAGCATAATGGATATAGCTGATGACATTGCATATTCCACATATGATTTAGAAGATTGCTTCAAAGCAAAATTTTCATCTCCATTGGATTTGCTCAGCCTAGATGAGAAAGTAATTAAAAAAATAATTAATGAAAAATTTACTCCTAAAGGTTTAAGTGTTTCTATTAAAACTTTTCGATTATATATTCTTCAAATTTTTGCAGAAATTTTTGAACTTGGTTTTAAATCACTCATTGATAGTTTAAAAAAAACTGGATTAAAAGAGGCATACATAGATAAAACTGTGCTTAAATATATAGAAAGCAATATAAGTAGTTATTTGGCTTCTAAAGAAGTGTGTAATAATGGTTACAATAGAGTTGGTTTGACTTCAAGTCTTGTAAATGAGTTTATCAATGGAATTGAATTTAAATATAACGCACAAATTCCAGCATTGTCAGGTGTGAAGCTCAAAGAAGATACAAAGATGTCTGTTGAAATATTAAAGCAATACACTTATGAAATTGTTATTAATTCACCAATGTTGAAAATTCCGACATATCGAGGAAAAGAAATTGTAAAACAAATATTCGAGATAATCAGTGATAACCCAGAATTACTTCCAGATGATTTTAGGGATATTTATAATTTTGTAAAAACTGAAGATAAACAAAAAAGAGTAATATGTGATTTTATCTCTGGAATGACGGACAGATATTCGATAGAATTTTTTGGAAGACTATTTTCTGAAACTCCGGAAACAATTTTTAAACCTATTTACTAATTCGTTATTTTTTCTTTCTGAAATTATGGGTTTCTAAATTTTCTGGAAATTTCTTGTTTCTGAATTGATTCCGAAGTGATTTAAAATTGTAATTCCTTCCGCTTTGAACTAAATTGTTTTCATTAAAAAAAATAGTTCGCCTGTTTATGTAATTTTAATTTTTTATTTGAATTCGATAAGGGTATTTTTTCAGGGATATTAATTAAGAATGTTGTCGGAAGAAGTTTTGGATATTTTCATGCCGAGGATGAAGATGTGAAAATAAGAACAGTTCGATAGCTCTTTGATACAATGAGAAAACTTGATTTAACTATAAAAATTAAATATGAGAGCATTCAAAAAAAGAAATATGTTTTCTATTTCAAAGTTCCTAAAATCGAAAAAGACCCTCTGGGAGATAGCCAACCACATGGATTATTGTTTAATGGATACGAGACAGTCAAATGAAATATTTCGGACAGTAATTTTCCATAAAAAACTTTCCGCACATTAAATATCGCTATATAGTATCTTACCTCGCTAAATAAACTGCTCCCATGACGGTATTAGCAAGGTTGGTATGGCTCCCGTCAACTTATCCTATCAAAACTGAATCCATACCATTCGCATTTGTTCGGCACATGAATGAAAACAAATACTTTTTTAATTGACAAAATCTGGGAATTACCATATTATTTTAAAAGAGGGATCAATGCTCGAAAAAGAGTTCATTTTTTTTAAAGAACACAAGGCCGAATTGCAAAAAAAATACTTGGGAAAGACCATTGTTATAAAAAATAAAAAAGTAGTTGGAGTGTATCCCTCAGAAGCCGACGCCTTGCAGGAAGCTTCAAAAAAATTCGCTTTGGGAACTTTCCTCATCCAGAAGATCACCGCCAAGGAAAAAGATTATATCCAGCGCTTTCACTCACGGGTCTGTCTCCGCTGAGTAATGAAAAACAAGACGATCCATCATGCTTTCCGGACCGAATTCCGCGGTAGAATTGTAAGTGAGATCGTCACTCCCGCTCATGTAGAAACTCCCAGCGCCATCGCCCATGCTGGCACTGCAAAACAAATCAAGGTTAACGCCATTTGGGACACTGGAGCGACCGATTCGGTGATCACCAAGTCGATCGTCAAGCAGCTTGCTTTGGTTCCCACTGGGAGGACCATCGTCCGCGGCGTGAACAGTGAAATGGAAGTCTTTACTTATTTTGTAAATATAGGTCTGCCGAACCGGGTTATGATCGAGAATGTGAAAGTAACTGAGTGCGAATTGAACAGTCCGGGGATCGATATCTTGATTGGGATGAGCATCATCCAGCTTGGCGATTTGGCTATCGCCAATGGCAAAGGTCATACCATTTTTTCCTTTGCCATGCCTTCTTTTGCCAATCCAGTCGATTTGCTGGATAAGGCCAATGCAATCAATCCGAAGCCAAAAAAGAAGTAAAGTTTTTTTTTGATTGCATTAAAAAAAACGATTGATTTATTTTTAATACACGTTGCCGATGCCGATGTGGATGAAGAAGTTCTGCTCGGCGGCTTTGCGCAGGTTGAAGGCGAAATCGAGGCGGATGGGACCGAGCGGGGTGCGGTATTTCAGGCCGAAGCCCAGGGCCCGCTCCATTTTGTTCAGGTTAAAGTCGCTGGACTTGCTGAAGATGTTGCCCACGTCGGCGAAAAAAGTGTAATACAGGTTTTCCATGGGGATGAGCAGGCTGGGCACCGTGACTTCCAGGTTGAACAGCAGCAGGATATTGCCGCCCTCGGGCCGGCCCTCGGGCTCGATAGTGTCAATGTTGATCGGGCCCAGGCGGTCATTGCGCGTGCCGCGGAAGGAATGGGAACCGCCGGCAAAAAAACGCTCGCTGATCGACATGTCGCCGAAGCCGAAGCCGTTCTTGACGGAAAAGGAAAATGTGCCTTCGCGCAGGATGGGATAGTGCTTTTGGTAATTCCAAAAGAGTTTTATAAACGTGTAATCCTTTTCGAAAACCGGCAAGCCTAATTTCATTTCGGCGTTGAGAAAATCGCCGTTGCGGGGATTGAAGGGGTTATCGCGGTTCTCATTGACGAATGAAAGCGAGAGGGCGGTGGTGTCAAAGGGCATATTCAGCTGGTCAACATTGAACACCACCGGGATTTTCAAATCGGTCAAGGTAGTGCGGTACCATTTTGCTGAGCCCAAAAAATACAGCTTGTCCGAGAATTTCTTGACCAAGGTGGCGCCCAGTCCCCAGCGGTTGAAGCTGTAGCTGGGATAGGTTTCGTTTTCTTCCCAGATCTTGAACGAGGTAGTGATCAAGTTTTTGAAAAAATAGGGGGTATCAAGGGACAGGATGCCGCGGCGTTCGTTCAAGCCCAGCTGCAGGGTGGCTGCCACCGAGGAGATGGAGTTGAACAGATTTTTTTCCTGATACTCCAAAGTGCCGCGCGGGCCTCGTCTTTCTTCCCAGCCAAAGCCGAAACCGTAGAAGCGGCTGCGGTCGGGAGTAACTTTAGCCAGCATGTCGATGGTGCCCTGATCATTTTCGATCTTGTCCAGCCTGACCTCGGAAAAAATAACGCTGTTTTCCATTTCAGAGCGGAAGGCGTCGATCTGATTGCGGCTGAATGGCTGGCCTTTGCGCAGGGGAAATCGTTTTTTGATCAGGTTTTTTTGGGGAGCGGAGGCACCGATGATGATCAGCTCGCCCATTTTTTTCAATTGATTTTCATCGATCTTGATCAGGAGCGATTTTTGTTGTCCCGGCGACAGTTCGTAGCCAACGGTCGCTTCATCATAACCACGGTCCCAGTAGAAATTCCGTAGGCGGCCGATGTCTTCGCTGAATTGCCGGGGCACATAAGGAGTGCCGGACTTGCTGCGCATCAGGCGGTATAGCTCCTGGCTGGTAAAAGCCCGGTTGCCACTGAATTCGACGTTGTCGACAAGGAATTTCCGTCCTTCGCTTATGACAAAGTCGATATCGGCGTACTTGCCCCGGAAACTCGGTTCGAGTTGGATATCGACAGGTGATATCCCCTGGTAGTAATAAAAAAGCTTGAGTACTTCCATGTCGGCTATAAGGGAATTGAGCCGCAGCCAGAATAGTTTATGGAAGATCAGGTCATCGGTCTTGATGATCGCCCTGATTTTTTCATCGCTTACCGACTGGTTGCCGCGCACGGTGATTGTCCCCAACCGGTAACGTCTGTTTTTTTGGACTGTGAATAATATGGTTTTGTTCACCCCGTCCGTGCTGATAGCGGAAGTTATGCGGGCATCGAGGTGGCCTTCATTTTTCAGATAGTTCAGCAGCCGGGCCAGGCTTTCCTCTTCGGCCCATTTTTCAAAAACCTGACGTTCCCAGACATCGGCGATCAGGGACATCCTGGCGGCCATGCCCTGAAAAACGAAATTGTATTTGTAGCCGCAGGCGATGTCGATGGTGATATCCAGAGCCGAGCGTTCGGGATCGAGGAAATCTTCCTGAACTTTTATATCCGGAAAATAGTAGAGATTTTTTTTCAGAAGTTTCCTGGTTTTTTCGATTTTTTTGGCGAATTCGCTTTGGATATAGAAGCCGGAGTTTTTAAAGTAACCCGAAATTATCCGCGCGAGTTCATCGTCGTTGACCTGGACCAGCAGTTGCCTGATGCGGGCGATCTTGCCATAGGCGATGACGAAAAAGATGGTGCAGCCGGAACGGTTTTTATCCAGGTCGACCCGCGGTGATATCCGGGCGTTGAAATAGCCCTTGGCTTTGAGCAGGGTTTGCAGTTCTTCCACAGCTTTGGCCAATTTGCTCTCTTCGAACAGATCGTTCGCTCGCAGCGAATAAATGGCTGCCCACAATTCCCGCTTGCTGATGAAGTCGGTTTCACTGAATCTCAAAGCGCGGATGACCGGTTTGTTCTGCAGGATGAAATAGATGTCCAGCAGGTCGGCATCCCGCATTTTGACCTTGACTTCAATGCCGGCAAACACCCCGGTTTTAGACAAGTTCTCGATGCTTTTTCTGACATTGCGGTACTTGTAGGAGTCGCCGTTGCGTATGCTGATCAGGGCGCGGTAAGGGACCAGCCGGTAATCGCTCTTCTGGTCCCTGTTCAGCATCAGGATCTGTCCGACCTTAACATTTTCCCAGGACGGAGCGGCCGCCTGCCGCCCTGGTTGCAGTAAAAGCAGGCAAAATACGGCCGGGAGCAATTGCCGAGGGAAGATGTTGCGGCAGTTCATGGACATTTCAACGCCGGGTGCGTAGGCGCAGGTCGAGGCTGTAGCGCCCTTCTTCGTTTCTCATGGCGATCAGGGAGATGGCCGGGGACAGTTGGTATTGCATGTAGAGGATTTCCTGGCGCGATGTGGACAGGTTGGTGGAGTAGACAACGATCAGATCCTTGGAGATGGTTTTGCCGATGGTCAGCCGCGAAGTGTCCAGTTCCGATTGACCGGAGAGGATGGGGTCGATGCGCAGCAGGTTGATCCCCAGCAGTTTATTGGCCCGCTTCTTGATCTCTTCGGTCAGCTTGGTGGTAACCATGGCCGTGCTGCCAAGTTGCGAGCTGAGTTCAGCCGAACCTGATCTTTTGAACCCCTCGCCCAGGGAGACTAGGGCCAGGATATCCTGGGGCGGCAACGGCGGTGAGGAAACCAGTTCGGGTTTGGCGCGTGAGGCACTGCCGCGGATGTCGAAGCGGATGCGATAATTCTGGATGAACGCTTCCGATTCGACCTGGATCAACGGATCGATGAAAAAATTGTTTTTGAAAACCAGTTTGGCTTTCAGCAGGTTGAAGGAACGGTCGGAAAAATAGATCTCTCCCTGGCTGCCTTCGCAGGTCCCGCTTAAAATGGGAAAATTGGCATTGCCTGTCAGCCGCAACTTGAATTTGCCTTTGACATGGCCCAGGGAATTATTCATCAGGATATTCTCGCTGTTCAGCCCGATATCCAGCTGCAGCATTTCCTGGATCTTGGATTCGGCAGTCGACAGTTCCGAACGAGTGTTGAAGATAAAGCGTTCATCGATCTCTCTTTGCCAATCGACCGACTGGAATGCCAGGGTCCCGGACAGCAGCAATTGTTTCTGCCGGTATTTCAGGGTCAGGTCGGGATTGACCAGGCAGGATGTGCGGTCCATGGGATAAAGGCGCAGGTCTTTTCCCTGGAGGTTGAAGGTCATGCTTTGCAAACTGCTGGGGCCGATGACCAGGCGACCATTGACTTCCACCGTGCCGCCGCCCATTTCACCGCGCAGCGACTGCAGGATAAAATTCTTATTGACAAAAGTGACCGTGCCCTGGAAATTGTCCAGTGAATGGGAGAAGTTCGGCAGGGAGAGGGTCTGGCCGGCAAAGATGGCCACTCCCCGGCTGTTGATGATGCCGCTGCTGTCCGAATAAATTTGTCCCAACAAGCGCATGCTGCCGGCATTGTTTTTCCAGGGAATCAGCAGGTTCAGATCCATCAGGTTCAAATTGAATGTCCCGGAATAACGCGAAGCTTTGCGACTGATATCGAGTGAAAACGGGGAAACCCCGTCCTGGTTGAGCAGTTCACCAATGGTGTTCAGGCTGAAATCGGAAAAATCGGTTATTATCATGGCGCTGCCGTTGAAGCTGAATTCGCGGTCGCGGTAAAAATGAACGTTGCTGAATCGGTAGGAGAGCTTCAACGGATCTTTCAGGAATTCACCGCAGCCGTCGATCTCCAGGTCGGCCCGGCCACTGAATTCTCCATGCAGTCGTGCTACGTCCATGCCGTCGATGCGGCCTTGCAAGTCGAACTTTTTCTGCCCGTAATCGATGCTGACCTCGGCATGGGCCTGGCCACCCTTGTATTGAAATTCCAAACCGCTCAAGGTTATATTTTGCAGATTGGAGCGCAGGGCGCTCTTGACCTGCGTGAGTGCGTATCCCATAAAATTCAGCCGCGGCGCCGTTAGGGAACCGAACAGTTCCGGTCGTGGCAAGGCCCGGCCCGAGTTGTAGGTGAAATCACCGCTGATCCTGCCCCGCAGGTCCAGTTCCATGCCCAGGATCTTCATGATCTTTTGTGCTTCGCCTGCCACGTCCCGAAAATGAATGCTGGTCTTTTGGGCGGCGATGTTCAGTTCGGCCCGGCTGCGCAGGTCGGGGGCGCTGATAAGGAATTCTCCCTGGCTTTGCAGCGGCGTGCTATGGACTTCGCCCTGCAGCGATGAGATTCCCTGCAGGTTGGCCAGGAAGTTGGCAAGTGTGAAGCGGCTGTCGATCTGCTTGTGGCCCGGCCGTTTGTCCAGATCCAGATGAAACGACCCGTTTCCCCGGCTCAGTTTCCACGGCAGCAAATCGATGCCCAAGTAGTATGCTGAATAAGCTGTCATGTTTTCCAAGTTCGTCAATTCGGCGTCAATTTTAATGTTGGTTGTCCTGGCCAGCGAATTGGTTTTGCCGCTGATGCTGACCTGCCCGCCGTTGAACTGCAGCCGCTGTCCGGAAAACGTAGTCTGTTTTAATTTCTTTTCGCGCAGGAAATCAATGGTGCCACGGGCCACGAAAGGCTGGCTGAAAGAATGGGACGGTCCGGCATCCAGTTCGGCCCGGCCGCGGATGAATTCACGGTTGAGTTGCAAGACACCGTTTGTGATGATCCCGGCCAGGGGGGCGTCGCCTTCAATGTCCAATATCCGGGATACGTACGCGGCCGGAATGTCCCGGAGCACGATATTGGTTTCCCCGCTTTTGCTGCCGACGCGCAGCGAGGACCTTGCCAGCGGCGTGTCGAAGGCGGCTTCCAGGTCCAGGTTGCGACTCTGGCTGTTCCAGTTTAAATTTCCGGAGAGGTTAGTAGCGGAGTTTCCCTTGATCAGAAAGGAAGGCGATGTGAAATCGGTCTTGATCTGCACCTTGTCTTTCACATTCCTGGCGATCTTGGCGTTCACATAGGCCAGGCCCTTGACGGTCAATGCTCCCAAAAGGGGGCGCAGGATATTTTCGGGATTGCCCTGGGCGAATGTATTGAAATAGAAGGAACCGTCTTTCAGGATACGGCCGTTGAGGTTGAAGAGAACCTCCCGGGTCTGCCAGACGAACTGGTTGATCCTCCAGGAAGTCCCCTGCCTGTGGACCTCGCCGGTCAGGTTGCCTTCCAGCGTGACCGCTTCACCGCTGACGGGAAAGGTGACTTTTAAATGCGGTGAATCCAGGCGCATGGACAGTCCGGCGGTCATGATCCCTGACTGCAGATTGAAATCGAGCATTTGCACCTGCACGTCCTTGCCCTTGTAGTCGAGTTCACCGTGACGGATGCTGACGCGGTTAATGACAAAGGCTGAACCGAGCGCGTCATCGCCGCTCTTGCTTTTCAGCAATTCGTCGTTAAGCATAAAAAGCGGTTTTTCGATCTCAATGCTGATCACCTTTTTTTTCATGAATAGCGAGGTCGGCGGCAGGTAAACATTGACCGCGGCAAACGAGACCAGGTTTTTGTTTTTGATCGGGAAATTTTTTATATCGCGGATCTCAAGCCCCAGAGGGAAAAGGGAGAGGCGCAGATCACTGAAGCGGATGTCGACGCGGCTGTCGGAAACGATCAAATGGTATATATAGTATTTAGCGGCGTAATAAGCGCCGCCCAAAAAGAAAAGTATAAAAAAAAACTGATCAGGATTTTTGTTTTTTTCTTCATCCGTCAGGGCTTGACCTTTTGCCAATCCTTTAAAAAGCGTTCCATGCCGCTGGTGGTCAAGGGGTGGTTGAGCAGCTGGGCAAGTGTGGCAAAGGGGATGGTGGCTATGTCGGCTCCGATCTTGGCCGCCTGCACGAAATGCAGCGGGTGGCGCACCGAGGCAACGATGATCTCGGTGGCGATGTTGTAGTTGTCGTAGATAAGGGCGATGTCCTCGACCAGGGCCATGCCGTCGCCGGAAATGTCGTCGATGCGGCCGACGAAGGGCGACACATAGGTCGCTCCCGCCTTGGCGGCCAACAGGGCCTGGGAGGGGGAGAAGATCAGGGTTACATTGGTCTTGATGCCGCGACCGGCCAGGGCCTTGACCACCTGCAGGCCTTGCAGGTTGATGGGCACCTTGATGACCACGTTGGCGGCGATGGCCGCGTATTTTTCAGCCTGGGCGATCATTTCTTCGGGTTTGCTGGCCGTGACTTCGACCGAAACCGGTCCCGGCATGGCGGCGGTGATCTCTTTGATCAGCGGGATGAATTCCCGCTGTTCCTTGGCGACCAGGCTGGGGTTGGTGGTGACGCCATCAATGACCCCGAAGGCCAGACCTTTTTTAATCTCAGTAATGTTGGCCGTATCCAGAAATATTTTCATGCCTTTTCTCCATGATAAACACAACAGCTATTATAGCAGAAGCTCGGAATTTAGCAAAGACAATCAGCGCTTTCCACGGTCAATCAGTCAGCGGCTGCGCCAGTCGGCAAGGTAGCGGCGGGCCGCCTGGGCTTGGGCCGATGCGGCCGGAACTGCGATCAGGAATTTTTCCATCATGGCCGCGGCTTCGGCGTATTGGCCCTGGCGGGCCAGCAGCAGCGCAAAATTGTAATGCAGGTTTGCGTCGGGAGAACGCTGCAGCGCCCTGGTGAAATAACTCCGGGCTTGTTCGAGATCGTTCATCTGGGCGTAGACGATGGCCATGTCGCGGATCAACTGGATGTCATCCGGTTGTTTTTGTTCCAAGTTGCGGTATATTGTCAAGGCTTCGGCAAAGCGATTGGTCCGGTGCAGGAGGAAAGCCAGCTTGCGGGCGTAGTCATCGTTGTCTGGTTCGCTTTCATGAGCCTGGCGGTAATAAGTTATGGCCTGGGGCGGATTGCCCTGTGCTTCCGCTATGCTTCCCATCTGGGAATAGACGAAGGCCTTTTTGTCTATTAAATCCGTTTTTATCAATTCCTGCAATTGGGTCATGCCCTGGTCAAGGCGGTTCATTTTGATCAGTAGCACCGCGTACTCGGTTTTCAGGGTGGCATCGGCGGGGATGCGGATCAGGGCGTCGCGGAACAGTGCCAGGGCCTTGTCGTCCTGACCGTTTTTAAAATAGACATTGGCCAATATGGTGTAAGATCCGGCGTAATCGGGAATGAGTTCGATGGCCTGGAGCAGGCTGGCTGCGGCTGCGTCTGTTTGCCCCTGGGCCGCCTGCTCGGCGCCGCGGTTGAATACCTGCCAGCCGGCGATCTTGTCCTTGGGATCGGGCAGTGGACCAGCGCTTTGTGCGGCCGGGGCCGAAGTGATATAACCAAGTGAGGCCAGGGTGCTTTTTTCCGCGTCGGTCATGCGGCGTTGGCCCTGCATGTCGCTGCCGCCCAGGCGGCGGGTAAGTTCGTTCAGGCTTGTTTTCATTTTTTGACCCAGGACGGCTGAGCCGGAGATAAGGTTTTTTCTTTCTCCCGGGTCTTGCTGCAGGTCGTACAGTTCGGGCTTGGGCAGATCGAGATATTTGTAATTTTTTTGGATGATGCCCCGGATCGGGGCGCAGTGGAAGGCTTCGAAGGCAAAAAAACTTTCCAGGTACAGATCCGGTTCGACCGTGTCCTTTTTTTGCATGAGCGGCAGCAGCGACCGGCCCTGGAGCGAAGCGGGGACGGGAATCTGTAAAAATCCAAGAACCGTGGGCATGACATCGCTCAAACCGACTTTCTGTTTCAAGCGCATGTTTTCCGGCAGGCGGTTTAGAGCGTGGAAGATAAGCGGCACGCGCAGGTTCTCCTCGTAGCAGAAAACCTGGTGTCCGGTCTCGCCGTGCTCTGCGAACGCTTCGCCGTGGTCGCCGGCGATGATGACCAGGGTGTCTTCCATTAAGTGTTTTTCCTTGAGCAGGTCGAGGATGGCGCCAATATAATGATCCATATATGCGATCTCGCCATCATAGGGATTGTCGCTGAAAGCGCTGCGCAATGGTTCGGGGGGATCGTAAGGAGCATGGGGGTCGAAAAAATGGACCCAGGAAAAAAATTTTCCGCTGCCGCGCCCGGAGAACCAGTTGGAAAAAGCTGCGAAGACAGCGGCAGCATCCCTTTCCGATTTGTAGGTCTTGGCCCCGCCGCCGGCAAACTCATCATTGTAAACGCTGAACCCCTGGCCGAGGCCGAAGCGGGAATCCAGGACAAAGGAAGAGACAAAGGCTGAAGTCTGGTAGCCGTTTTGGCCCAGTATCTCGGCCAGGGTGAGCACGGGTTCGGGGAGAAAATAGCTGCCGTTGTTGCGGACCTTGTGGGCCGGGGGATACAGACCGCTTAGCACGGTGCAGTGGGCCGGCAGGGTCAGGGGCACCGGGCTGTAAGCGGCTTGGCAGTAGACGCCTTCTGCAGCCAGGCGGTCCAGGTTCGGTGTTTGGGCGCGAGTGTAGCCGGAGCAGCCCAGGCGGTCGGCGCGGGTCGTGTCCAGGGTAATGAGCAGGACATTGCTTTGGGGATCCCTCTTTACTTCCTGCCGCTTGTGGCGGAAAAAAATAAAAAAAACAAGGATTAGAACGATCACGAGCAAAGGCAGCAGAAAAAACATTTTCCAGGTAAGGGTCTGGTGGGGAATGATTTTTTTTTGAGTTTTGGCCATTGTATTTCGCCTTTAAAAAATATTATAGGTTTTTGCGGCTGTGAAGTCAAGAATAGAGCGTGGCCAGGCTGTCGGCTATTCAAATTATTGAATTCAGTCGCTCGCCAAATCCAAATATTTGAATTGCGGCACCGACTTCCGCCTGTCAATGCCTGTATCAAGGGCATACTGCAAATGGCACGGTTATTGCTTAAATAAAGTGTCTCTAAAATTTTTAGGAGGTACGAATGAAAAAACTCGTGCTACTTTTTGCAGCCCTGGCACTGATCAGTTCAGTCGCCGTGGCCCAAGTGCAACTGGCCGACATTTACGGTACGGTTGTGCTTCCTGACGGTTCCTCCATTCCCGGCGTGACGATCACCATCACCGGTGACGTCATCGGCAAGAAAACAACGGTCACTTCGGAAGAGGGCAACTTCAGGTTCCTGAAATTGTCTCCCGGAAACTATGAGCTGATGTTCGAGCTCGAAGGTTTCAAGACCATCATCCGCAAGGGCATCCGCCTGTTCGTCGGCAAGAACGTCACCCTGACCGTGCCGATGGAAACCACCACCATCCGTGAAGAGGTAGTCGTTACCGCCAAGGCCAGCGTGGTGGATACCAGGAAAACCTCGGTGGGCGTGAACATTTCCAAGGAAATGATCCAGTCCCTGCCCACGGCCCGCAACCCCTTCACCATCCTTTCGCTGGCTCCGGGCATGATGGTTGACCGCGTTGACGTCGGCGGCGCCGAGTCCGGCCAGCAATCCAGCTTCATGGCTGGTGGCGCTTCCGGTGACGACACGACCTGGAACGTGGACGGTGCCAACATTACCGACAACTCCGCCATCGGTGCCGCGCCCGCCTACCTGAACATGAACGCCTACGAAGAGATGCAGATCACCGTGGGCGCCAGTGACATCGGTGCCCAGACCGGCGGCGTCCAGCTGAATTTCGTTTCCAAGCGCGCCGGCAACCGCTTTGCCGGTGACTTCCATTTGTACGTGCAGGACAAAGCCTGGGAAATGAAGCAGGACCTGACCCCCTACATGGAAAGAAGGAATTTTGTCACCCCGGGCATCAACCGCCTTTACCAATACGGCGTGAACTTCGGCGGCCCGATCGTAAAGGACCATGTGTTTTTCATGGGTTCCTACGCCATCCAGGACATCCACGGCCGCACCATTGTCGGTGATGAAGACGCCACCTGGCTGGTCTCCGGCTACGCCAAGATGAACTTCCAGTTAGGCAACACCAGCGGCGACCTGAACCTTTCCCATGACGCCAAGAAAAAATGGGGCCGTACCGTGCTCTCCGCCGCCCAGCAGAACAACGGCTCACTGTACGACCAGGACGGCCCGGGCTGGGTCTATTACGGCGCCATCCAGCAGATCCTGGGCAACCTGATGCTTGACGCCAAGGTGGCTTACACCGACGGCGGCTTCATCCTCGATCCCCGCGGCGGCACGATCAATGCCGACGGCGACCATGTGGGCGCCGAATTCCTCTATATTTTTTCGCCGCAAAAGTATTTGAATAACATTGACCACTACTTCACAAACCGCAACCAGATCAACTTGTCTTTGAACGGCAACTATTTTGCCGAGGACATCCTCGGCGCCGACCACGAGATCCGCTTCGGCGTGGACTATGTCAACGCCACCACCACAACCCAGGACCTTTATCCCAACCAGAGGTGGGCGGTCAAGTATGGTGAAAACGACCCCTGGGGCGAGGTCTGGTTCGTTCCCAACTACAATTTCGACGTCACCTTCAATAGGATGTCATTCTACCTGTCCGATACCGCCACCTTCGGCAAGCTGAACTTCAACCTTGGCGTGCGCTACGACAAGGAAAGCGGCTCCCTGAACGGCGGCCTGCAGAAAGGGCTCTACTGGTACGAGCCGGGCAATGCGCACCACAATGAAAAACTCCTGCCCGCAACCATGGGCGACCTGATGGTCCCGAAAATGGACGCGCCGGTATCCTGGAAGACAATCTCTCCCAGACTTTCGCTGACCTATGACATAACGGGCGACGGCAAGAACGTCCTGAAAATGTCTGTGGCCCGCTACGGTTCACAGAGCGGCAACGACCTGGCCGGCAACCTCTGGCCCCGCCGCGAAACCGATTTTTATTGGTACGACGCTAATCTCGACGACGTTCCCCAGTACAACGAGGTCTTCAATTGGTATTATTATGCCTACGGTCCCGGCTACTCCGGCAGCTACCAATCCTGGACCAACACCCAGATGGTCGATTACAGCAAAGGCATCCGGAATAACAAATATGATGACAATTACAACACTCCGCTGCTTGACGAGCTGACCCTCTCCTTTGAAAAGGCCCTGGGCGAAGACCTAGCCGTTAGCGTCACCGGTTTTTATAAGAAACGTCACAACCTGGGCCGTACCGTTGGTGTTTTGCCCGGCGGAGTGGTCGAAACCGCGGAGAACTGGTACCAGGCCGGGCTCCAGACCGTCGGTGACACCCAGGTGCCCAAGTGGCTGCGCAAGGTAAGAGCGGTCGGCACCTACTATACGAATACCGAAAAGGACTACGAAAAGTACATGGCCGTGAACCTGGTCTTAACCAAGAAGCTGTCTAAAAAGTGGATGGCCGATGCCTCCTTCACCTATAGTGATTGGACGCAACATTTGGACAAGAGCGAGAACTTCAACCAGAATAACTTCGACTTCTTCAATGGTGGCGTGGTCGCCCCGCAATCGGGCGGTTCCGGTTATGCCGGCATCTTCGTGAACTCGCGCTGGATGTTCAAGCTCTCCGGCCTCTACCAGCTGCCCTGGGGGCTGAACCTTTCCGCCGTGTTCCAGGCCCGCGAAGGCTACGTTGTTCCCTACAGGGTACAGGTCTATCTCCCCTCCGGCCTTGGCTGGACCAACTTCTACGAAGGCGGCAAGATATTTGGCGACGACCGGCTGCCGAACTTCTCCATCCTCAACCTCGGTATGGAAAAGACATTCAAAATTTCCGACACCAGCACCGCCACCCTGTTCGTCGACTGGTACAACGTGACCAACCAGCAGGCCACCCTGAAAGTGGAAAACAAGATCGGCGCCTACAAGGACGAAGTCCAAGTTGTCACCAACCCGGGCAACTTCCAGTTCGGTTTCCGCCTCAACTTCTAAAGCTGCAACTCCAAACTGGGGTTTGAGCGATCAAACCCGATAAAGAGACCCCCTCCCCGAAACCGGGGAGGGGGTTTTTTTTTAACCTGTTTTTATCTGTGCTATAATAATTGGCATGAAGAGAAAGCCGATTTTTCTTTTTTTGGCAGCATGGGGATTTTTGTTCCTCCCCCTGGTTCCGGCCAGCGGCCAAGCAGGCGAGACGGCTGGCAATGTCCTGCTGATCACCCTGGACACCACCCGGGCCGATCACATCGGTGTGTATGGGGTGAGGCCGCAGTTGACTCCCAATATCGACCGTCTGGCCGGGCGCGGCTCGGTTTTTACCCGTGCTTTCTCGCATACACCGCTGACCCTGCCCGCTCATGCCAATATCCTTACCGGCCATACGCCTTTGTATCACGGCGTTGCCGACAACAACGGTTACCATCTCGACAAGCGCTTTTTTACCCTGGCCGAACAGCTGCGGGGCCAAGGCTACGCTACGGCCGCGTTTGTCAGTTCTTTTGTGCTGAGCCGGACAGTGGGACTCGATCAGGGATTCGATATTTATCGTGAACCTTTGAATCAGGACACTTTCCTAGCTGCGGAAATCGTCCCCTTGGCGCAGGAATGGATCGCGGCCCAAAAAAGCGAATGGTTTTGCTGGCTGCACTTGTGGGACCCCCATTCCCCCTACTCTCCGCCGCCGCCTTTCGACAAGCTCTACAGAGCCGATCCCTACGCCGGTGAGATCGCCTATATGGACGCTGAACTGGGCCAATTGTTTTCATTTCTGGAAAAATCGGGCTGCCTGGCTTCCACTCTGATCATCATAACCGCTGATCACGGTGAAGCCCTGGGCGAACATGGTGAATTCGAGCACGGTTTTTTTGCCTACAATTCCACGGTCCATATTCCCCTGATCATTTGCCGGCCCGGGGCCCGGCCCGGGACCGTAAAAACCCTTGTCTCCCATGTGGATATTTTCCCCACGGTTTGCGATATTTTGGGCAGCGCTCCTCCGCCCGGGCTCGCGGGCCGGTCGCTGCTGCCCTTGCTTAATGGCCGGACAGAAGCGGAAAGACCGGTCTATATTGAATCCAAAGGCCCCTTTTTAAGCAAAGGTTGGGCGCCCCTGGAAGGGTTCATTGACGGCAAAGTGAAATATATCGACCTGCCCATCAAAGAGCTTTACGATATCGAACGGGATTTTGGGGAAACCAAGAACATCATTTCCTCGCGCAAGCTTTCCGATCTGAACCGGCAATTGACGAAATTGAAAAACAAGATGTCGGGGCAGGAAACGGCGGCGGCGCGCCTGACCTTGCCGGCTGAAACATTGCGGCGGCTGCGCTCATTCGGGTACTTGGCCGGGATCAAGGTCGAAGCAAAGGCGGTTTTCACCCGTGATGATGACTTAAAAACTCTGCTGCCCATCCAGAACAAACTGCGCAGCGCCAACCAATTGTTCAATCAAAAAAAGTATCGCGAAGCCCGGGAACTTTACGAGCAGGTGCTCGCCAGCAGACCGGACGACATTGGCTCCTATGCCCACCTGGCCGACACCTGGCATTATCTGCGGCAGCCGCAGACCGCGGTGAATATTTTGCACCAGGGACTGCAGAGGAAACCGGACAGCATGGAATTGAAGTCGAAATTGGGTGTTTTTTTGACTGAAATCAACCGCTATGATGAAGCCGTGGTTTTGCTCAAAGAGGTTCTGGCCGCTGATGCGGGAGACTCTTCGAATTGGAATTACCTGGGGGTGGCCTTTTTCCGCATGAAAAATTTCATCAAGGCCAATGAAGCCTACGAAAAAGCCCTGGCCCTGGATCCGCAAAACGCCATGGCTTACGCCAACCTGGGCTCCTTGTACCTGGCCCGTTTTGTGGCGGCAAAAGACGAATCCGTGCGCGTAAAGGCCGTCAGCGCTTTCAACAAGGCCATTGAGTTGGATGCGAAATCGGTCGCGGCCTACAACGGCAGGGGCGCTGCTTGCAAATTTGTCGGACAGGATGAAGCGGCTCTCGAGGACTGGTGGAAAGTTTTGGAGTTGCAGCCCGATTTTATCGATGCCTATTTCAATATCGCGGTCACCTTGATCGCCGCGGGACGAAAAGCCGAGGCCAGCGATTGCCTGCAACGGCTGCAGGCACGGTACTTCAAGCTGCTGTCCGCCGCTGACCGCGCCGTGTTGCGGCGCCTGCTTGCCGCAGTGGCCGGGCAATGAGCGGGGCCGCCTTTACGCAGTAAATGGCAGGGAAAACGGAGTTGAATCAAGCATGAGCAAAAAAAAACTGTTGGTCATTGTGCTGTTACTGCTGGCCGCCAGCGGTCTTTTTTTCCTGCTGCGCCGGGGCGGAACCGGGACGGCATGGAATGTTCTCATCATCACCCTGGACACGACCCGGGCCGACCATATCGGGGCCTATGGCTACAAAACGGCCCAAACGCCAAACATCGATCTCCTGGCCAGTCAGGGTATCCGCTTTGAGAACGGCTACACCTCCGTGCCTTTGACCCTGCCCTCGCACTCCGCCCTTTTCACCGGCCGCTATCCAATTGCCAACAACGTGCGCAACAACGGCAGTTATTTTCTGCCCGAAAACGAGGTCACCCTGGCCGAAGTTTTGCAAGATAGGGGTTACGATACGCGGGCGGTCATCTCCTCATTTGTCCTGCTGTCCAAATTCGGAGTCAACCAGGGCTTTGCACTCTACGACGACAGCCTGGATACCCACGAAATGATCCGCAATTACAAATCGGAGATCCCGGCCGAACTGGTCCATGAAAAGTTCAGCGCCTGGCTGGGGCAGAACAATAAACCCTTCTTTTACTGGTTGCATTTTTACGACCCGCACACCCCCTACCGGCCGCCCCTGGAATTCGCCAAGCGCTTCCCCCAGGGCAGCAAGGGGCTATACGACGGTGAGATCGCTTATACCGATGTTTGGGTAGGGCGCGTTATCGAGGACCTGCGCCGGCGCGGACTGCTGGAACATACCCTGGTCATTATCGCCGCTGACCATGGCGAAGCCTTCGGCGAACATGTGGAACAGGGCCACGGCATCTTTTGCTACGAGGAGGCCCTGAGGGTTCCGCTTATCTTTTACGCTCCCAAGTTTTTTGGCAAAGCCAGGACGGCGGCTGCCAGGGTGGGGCTGGTCGATGTCATGCCCACGGTACTGGACCTGCTTGGATTTGATATTCCGCGGGCGGTACAGGGACGCAGTTTCCGCTCCCTGCTCAAAGGCGGCTCCGAAAAAGAGGAGCGGACATTCTATTTCGAAAGCCTGTACGGTCGCGAAGAGATGAACTGGGCGCCGCTGACCGGGCTGCTGCACCGGAATTACAAATACATTTCGCTGCCCGATCCCGAACTGTATGACCTGGGCGCCGACTGCAGTGAAAAGCAAAATCTGTTATTGCGCAAAAACATCGTGGCCCGGGACATGGACAAGCGCCTGGCCAAGTTCATTGTCGACCATTCCCAGAGCAGTGGCGAGACGCGGCGCGAACTGAGCGCCGGCGATAAGGAGCAGCTGCAGGCCCTCGGTTACATATCTGCCTTTTCCAGCCAGGCGTCCGCGGCCCTCGATCCCAAGCAAGGCGTGCTGATTGACGCGCGCCTGAAGGAGATCAGCCAGTTGCTAAGCCAGAAAAAGACAGCGGCGGCGGAAAGCGGCCTACAGCAGCTGCTGGCCGAAAATCCCGGTCTGAAGATGCCGCATGTTTTCAATCTGCAATACAAGATATACATGTCCAAGCGCAACTTCAACGCGGCCTTGAATATCCTGAAGCAGGCGATCGACACTTTTCCGGATGTCGAAAACTTCAAACAGACCCTGGCCTTGTCTTTGTTCGACATGAAAATATACGATAAGGCCGAAAATCGCTGCCGCGAGATCCTGGATAAAAACCCACGCAATACCCGGGCCACGATTTTATTGGGCGAGATCAGGGAGAAGCAGAATCGCCCCGCCGCAGCGGCCGAATATTTCGCCCAGGCGCTGGACATCGAACCGCAGAACGTGTCCCTGCGCATCAAGTACGCCGAATTGCTGATCACCATAAAAAAATACGAGCAGGCTGTGCAGGCCTACAACCAACTGCTGGAAAATGAAGAGGCCTCCGCCCAGCCCGAACTGCTCCTCAAGGTGGCATTGCTGAACACGCGCTATGGGAGTTTGGCCGATGCCGAGCAGATGCTGTCCCGGGCCGCGGCCATAAAGCCGGAGGGGAAGTTCTTCTTCAATTACGCTTTGGTCCTGGCCAGGAACGGCAAACTGGAACAGGCGCTGGCCAATATGGAGATCGCTCTCCAAGGTCATGCCGCGGAACTCAGCGCCGACCAAATAAAGATAGCTGAAAAAGCGTTGGCTGCCTGGAAAGGAAATATCTGATCCCGGCCTTACAATTCTGAAAAAAATTGAATTATAAAAAGTAGGGACAGGCTTAAAACCTGTCCCTACAGTTAATCTTAGCGAACTATTTTTTCTTTACCGCCGTTCCGCTTGAACTTTGCGAAGCAGATGATGCCGTGCTGCGGGAAGCAGCCGATGAGGATGTGCCGGAGCGATAGGCGCTTCCTGATCTGGATGACTGGCCGCTGCTGGACGGGGAATATGATCTCGAAGCAGAGCTGTTATTGTATCCCCGGCTTGTGGAGGAGACCGGCGCATTGTAACGGGTATTGTATCTGGGAGTGTAAGTGGACAGACCCGATCTTGACTGGGTTGGGGCCCTGAAGGTCGTGTACATCCCTGCCGTGGTCGTGGTTTTTAGTTTAGATGTATAAACCCGGCGGTTGGCATATCTTTCCGTGCTGCTGCCGCTGGCAGAATATCTGCTCTGGGTGCGGGCATATGGTGCGGCGGCAGCCGTCTCACTACGAGAATTTTTATAACTGTTGCCAGACAAATATCCGGGCTCACCCTTTTTCTTTTTTTTTGCAGTGCTGGAACTGCTGCTGGATGAGGAAGAAGATGAGGATTTGGCTTTGCTGGCGCTGCCGGATTTGCTGCGGTAACTACTGGTTTTCCCGGAAGATTTTTCGGCGCTGGAGCCGCTTGCGGATTGATTGGAACCTTCAGCGCTCTTTTTTTTGTAGGCGCTGCCGGATTTGCTGCCGTTGGCCGAGTCGTTGTATTTGTATACGGCGGCCTTGCCGTTTGCGGAAGCAGGGCTGGTGACCCGGTACTTTTCTGCGGAGACAATGCCGCTCTGCTTGTAGGTCACGGACTTGCCATTGGCATTGATGACCGTGACCTTGTTCAGGACCGGCCGGTCGCTGGGCGCTTTGCCCCGGTAGGCGATGGTCTGTCCGGTATTCTGTCCCAGCGTGCCTTTATTCAGGGCTACGCGCTGGGCGTTGGCGGCCGAGAGTTCGTTTTTGCGAATGATGATGGTGGAACGCGAATGGGGGGGGATGCCGCGGCGGTAATCGTAATTGCGATCCCAGCGATTGTTGATGATGACGACAGGCCGGTTCCACCAGCTGAGCGGGCTCCAGCCGTAATATTGGTCGTTGCCGAACCAGGACACCCAGGCCGGCGACCAATGGTAGCCGGGGAGCCAGTGCCAGCCGAAAGAATAACTCCAATGCCAGCGGCCGTAGTGGTGGGTGAACCAGCCGCAGGTGTCGTAAGATATCCAGGTGTAACCGTAATAAGGATTCCACACCCAGCGTCCGTTGGCGTAAGGCATCCAGTTGGAATGGGTATTGTAAGGTATCCAGGCATAGGAGCGGAACTCGGACATGTAGGACCAGCGTCCGGAACGGGACATTTCGTATTCGGTATCTTCGTAGCCGTTCTGCAGATATCTGGAGGTGCCGTAGCGGGCGTAGCTCAGCTTGCTGTTCTGGGCTTCATTCCAAAGGTCAAAATCGTCTTTTTCCGAAGCGTAGAAATAGTAGGGCCTCTCCTCGATATTGCCGCCGGACATGACGATCTTCTGGTTTTCCCTGACGTTGCGGCTGCTTTCCTGGCCGGCCACTTCGGCGACGCCCTCCATGACAAGCACTTCGGTCTGGGCGTTCTCGCTGACATTGACGCGGTAAATCCCTTTATCCAGAATGAAGATGCCGCAGTCCGGCGTTTGAATTTCAATGCCTTTTTCGTTGTCCAGGTTTTCAATGTCCAGATAAATGCTGCCCCTTTCCACACGCACGTTCAGGTCAGTTTTGCGCAGTTGGGGGATCTTTTCCAGCATGACGATGCTGTCCGCGTCCAGGCGCAGGTAGTTCAAGCGACCCAGGTAAATTCCCAGCCGGCCTTCTGTCGTGCCCACCGTATCTTTTTCAAACAAGGGCAGGTTAACGGTCGCTTCTTCGTTGCCTTCTTCATAGGAACGCTGGACAAAACCTTCGCCATCTACATTTTTGATGCGGACAACCTTGGCGTTGTCGTAATATTTGGCTTCATTGGCTTCCATGGTGTCGGACCAGCAGACTCCTGACAGCAGCAACATGCTCACAATAGCAATCATTGTTTTTTTCATGTTGACCTCCTCGATTTTAAGATAGCATTTTAATTGCCAACTCAAGGGAGGCAATTTGTCCTGTTTTTGTGACACATAGCGCCAAAAAACCGAAATTCGGGACAGTGATTCAGGCTTGCGGTTGGCGGTTGAAAAGAGCGGTTAAGTGCAACAAGCGGCGGCCGATCTCCGGGGTAAGGACTCCGGGAGTCAATCGCCAGCGCCAATTGCCCTCCCCCCGACCCGGGGTATTCATGCGGAAGCGTTCGTCATAACCCAAAATATCCTGAACCGGAAACATGGCCAGACCGGCGATCGATTGCATGGCCAGGCGAATGAAGTGCCAGTGAAATTCGTCACGGTTGGTGAGGTTTAAATAGTCCATGATGGCCGATTTCGCCACTTCGCTGCTTTCAGGGCCGTAGAACCAACCATTGCTGGTGTTGTTGTCATGGGTGCCGGTATATACCAGGCAGTTGGCGTGGCTGAAATTGTGGGGCAGGTAGGAATTACTGCGCTGACCGTCAAAGGCAAACTGCAGGATCTTCATGCCAGGAAATCCCAGGTGGTCGCGCAGGGCCTCCACCTCCGGCGTGAGCTCGCCCAGGTCTTCGGCGATCAGGGGCAGATCCCCCATTTCTTTATTTAGGGCAGCAAAGAAAGCCGCTCCCGGACCCTGCTGCCATTGGCCGTCGACCGCGGTTTGGGCGGAAGCCGGGATGGCCCAGCAGGTATCGAAGCCGCGGAAATGGTCTATACGCAAGACGTTTACCAGTTGCAGCAAGTGGCGGATACGGGCTGTCCACCAGGCCGTGGTGCCGGGATGCAGTTCTCCATCCTGCCGCCAGCGGAAAAGCGGGTTTCCCCAACGCTGGCCGCTGGAACTGAAATAGTCGGGCGGCACGCCGGCCACTACGGCCGGCAAACCACTGGCCCGGTCCAACTGGAATATTTCGGGGTGGGACCAGGCATCGGCGCTTTCAAAATTGACGTAGAAAGGAATATCGCCGATGATCTTGATGCCGTGGCTGTTGGCGTATTTTTTAAGCGCCCGCCATTGCTTAAAAAAAACAAACTGCTCGAACTGCCGCAGCAGTATCGCATCACGCATTTTATTTTGCCAGTGAGCAACGGCGGTTGCCTGCCGGCGGGCGATAGCGGCGGGCCAGGAGGTCCACTGAAATGTCTGGAAGTGGTCGGCCAGGGCCCGGAACAGGGAGTAGTCCTCGAGCCAATGTTTTTGTTCGCTGCAAAAACGTGTAAAAGCATCGGCGGCAGCCTGGCTGTTCTTTTTAAAAAAATGTCTGGCCGCCGTGGCCAGCAATTCTGTTTTTTTTGAGGCGGTGTTTTGCAGGTCGCAAAAATCCGTTCCGGGATCAGCTTGGCATTCCCGTAATTCCTCTGCGGAGTTCCAGCCTTGGGAGTGAAGTGTCTTGGGGCTGATCAACATTTCGTTGCCGGCGAATGCCGATGGCGAAGAATAGGGGGAAAAATGCCAATGGGAACATACCGGTCCCAAAGGCAGGACCTGCCAGTAGGACTGCCCGCTGGCGGCCAGGAAATTGATAAAGTCATCCGCCTCTTCTCCCATGGTACCGCAACCGTAGGGGCCGGGCAGGGAGGTGACATGAAGCAGCAGGCCGCTGGCGCGCTCAATGGTCATGGCTGCCTTCTTTCATTTTCAGGGACAGGTTCAACTGCCGGCGCTCAACTGAATTCATCAAGTTCTTTGCCGATATTGTCATTGTACATGATGGTGCGGTTACGCCCCGACTCCTTGGCAAAATATAATGATTTATCGGCATGGTTCAAAATTTCCTCAGCGGTCAGTCCGTGTTCGGGGTAGGTGGCCAGGCCGATGGAAATGGTGATCTTTTTATGCGGTTGGGTCTCGGCGCCGGGGAACGTCTGCTTTTCAACACTTTCGCGCAGCCTTTCTGCGGCCAGGTACGCCCCGACCTTGTCGGTCTGGGGCAGGATGATTACGAATTCATCACCGCCGTACTTGGCCAGCAGGTCGGTGGAGCGAAATTTTTTTTTCATGATGGCTCCGATAGCTTTCAAAGTCTGGGAACCGCGCAGGTGGCCGTTGCTATCATTGAAATTCTTGAAATGGTCGACATCGAAAATGATCAATGAATAACTCAGGTTGTGGCGCTGTGATTTTTTGTTCTCCAGGTCCATGAGCTCAAAGAAGTGCATCTGGTTGTACAGGCCGGTAAGTCCGTCACTTATGGAAAGCTCCCTGGTCTGCTGCAGCAGATTCTTGAGCAGGTCTTCATTTTGGCGCAGATTTTTGGAAAGGTAACCGGAGACGAAATAGGCGAAGATGAACATGAAGTCGAAAGCCAGCATGCTCATGATCTGCTGGCTGGAAAAAAAGTCCTGGCTGTTCTGCAACAAGCCGATGGCCAGGAGCAGAAATATGGCCTTCAGGGTGTTGCGGAAAGCCTTGTGGTAATCTATCAGGAAAGTGGAGATCATGATGTAGACAATGAACATGGCAATGATCGGGCTATTGAGGGCGCCGGAAAAAAATACGGTTAAAGCCAGGGCTACCAGGTCAAAATCGAGTTGTAGTGAAACCAGACGCAGCAGCTTGTTGTAATCCGGCAGACGGTCGCCAAATTTTTCCTTTTTCCGGATATCCAGAATGAAAAGAAAATTGACGATGACCGGCAGCAGGAAAACCAGCAGCGCGTCCCGGGGACTGATCAGCGAGCGCCGGGCCAGAAACCGATAGGCCAGGAAAAAGGTAACGATGAAAACGGGGTAAATCCAGCGGATGCGGACCAGCCAGTGGTTTTTCCCGAACATGTGTTTCAGAGCCAGGATATCGGCGTGTAGAAGCTCGGGCTGCGGATTTTCCTGATTTTCCATGCCTATAAAATATTTTTATTTGCTATAAAAGTCAAATTTTTAGTTGCAGTTGTCGCATTAAAATATTAAAATGTTTTTTCTTTGAGTTTTATTTAAGGAGGAGAAGCTTGTATAAAAGAACGCGCTTCTATGATTTTACCTATTACAATTTTATCGGCTCCTGGGCTTGGATTCTCCATCGGCTCGCCGGCCTGGCGCTCATTTTTTACCTGTGCCTGCATATCTGGGTCATCAACAGCCTGACCCATGGTGAGGCCGCCTTCAACAATGTGATGGCCTTCCTGAACGGGGTTCCCTTCAAGCTTCTGGAAACCGGATTGTGGGGAGTCATCCTGTTTCATGCCTTCAACGGCGTGCGCATCGTGATCATCGATTTTTTCAAGGGCTCCCTGGTGCATAAAAAGCTGTTCATCGTGCTGATCGCCGTGGCTTTTATCCTGTGGGCGCTGGGTTCGTACTTGATTCTGCAACATGTGCAGTGGAGGGCAGGATGAACAAGGATTTCAAGCAAACTTCCCGGTCGGGTTCGCTTCCCTGGCTGTTACAGCGTATTTCGGCGGTCATTCTTTTTGTCTTGCTGCTGCTGCATTTCATCACCTATCATTTCCTGTCCAAGGGCCGGGCCGTGAACTATCAGGAGATCGTGGCCAAGGCCGGCAGCTGGTGGTTTCCGCTGCTGCAGTTCGCCTTCCTGCTCACGGCGTTGTATCACGGCCTTAACGGGGTCTGGTCGGTTTTGGAAGACTACACGGCCAACAAATTCTGGCGCCTGGTCTGGTACGGACTTTTGCTTACGGTCGGAGCGGTGCTTTTGTTCGTCGGCACCCTGACCATCATCAAGCTCTACACCCTGCCGGTCGCGTAAAGGAGTGACACCATGAAAATCGCTGAAGCAAGGAATTACCATAAAATTGACGCCGTGATCGTCGGGGCCGGTCTGGCCGGTCTGCGCGCCGCCCTGGAAGTCGCCAAGAGCGGCTTGGCGGCGGCAGTGATCAGCAAGGTGTATCCGACCCGCTCCCATTCGGGCGGCGCCCAGGGGGGCATTGCCGCCGCCCTGGCCAACGTGAGTGAAGATTCTCTGGAATCGCATATGTTCGACACTATCAAGGGCAGTGATTACCTGGCTGACCAGGATATTATCGAGCGCTTCGTCAACGAAGCGCTCAAAACCGTGTACGAGTTCGAGCACATGGGCGTCCCCTTCTCACGCACCGCAGACGGCCGCATCAACCAGCGCCCCTTTGGCGGCCATTCCTCACCGCGCGCCTGTTTCGCCCAGGATGTCACCGGCCACGTGCTGCTGCACACTCTCTACGAGCAGTGTCTGCAGCACAATGTCCTCTTTTTCAACGAATTCCAGGTGTTGTCGCTGCTGGTCAGCGATGACGTATCCAGGGGGTTGGTGGCCTGGGATATCCGCAATGGCGGCCTGCATATTTTCCATGCCCGCGCTGTTTTGCTGGCCACCGGTGGCTACGGCCGGGCCTTTAAAATCACTTCCAACGCCCACGCCAACACCGGTGACGGCGTGGCCCTGGTGCTTGAAGCGGGCCTGCCGCTGGAAGACATGGAATTCGTCCAGTTCCATCCGACCGGACTCTACAAGCACGGCATCCTGCTCTCCGAGGCCGCCCGCGGCGAGGGCGCTTACATCCTCAATGACAAGGGTGAGCGCTTCATGAAAATTTACGCCGAGGCAAAAATGGAATTGGCGCCGCGCGACGTGGTCTCGCGGGCTGAACAGACCGAGATCAAGGAAGGCCGCGGCATCGGCGGCAAGGATTATGTCTACCTCGACCTGCGCCACCTGGGCAGGGAAAAGATCTTGCAGCGCCTGCCGCAGATCTACGACCTGGCCCTGAATTACCTGAAGGTCGATGCCATAAAGGAAGCCGTCCCCATTCAGCCCACGGCCCATTATTCCATGGGCGGCATCCCGGCCAATGTGCGCACCGAAGTTATCAAAGATGCCGCGGGCACAGTTGTCAAGGGCCTGTACACGGCCGGCGAGACCTCCTGCCTGTCATTGCACGGCGCCAACCGCCTGGGCACCAATTCGTTGCAGGACGCGGCCACTTTCGGCCGCATCGCCGGCATCCACATGAGCGAGTTCTGCCGCGAAAACAATTTCTCCGGACTTCCGGCCCAGCCGCTGGAGGTTGCCCAAGGCAAGATAGACCGGCTGTGGAACGGGCCGGGCAAGGAAAGGCACGCCCCGATCCGTGAGAAACTGCAGGAGAATATGACCAAGTATCTCGGTGTTTTCCGCAACCAGGACGACATGCTGAAAATGCTGGTCATGATCAAGGAGCTGCAGGAACGCTACCGGCAAGTGACAGTGGACGACCACGGTGATGCCTTCAACCTTGACCTGATCGAGGCCCTGGAGCTGGAAAACCTGCTCAGTTTCTCGGAAGTGATTGTCGAGGGGGCCCTGGCCCGCCGGGAGTCGCGTGGTGCCCATTTCCGCAATGATTTCCCTAAGCGCAACGACGGCGAGTGGTTGAAGCATACGCTGGCCTGGCGCCGCGACGGCAAGATCGTTCTGGATTTCAGTAAAGGGGTGGTCATTTACCCGCAGTACCAGCCCCAGGAAAGGAAATACTAAGGAGGATGCAGCAATGGCCATGATTGATATCAGTGTTAAAATATTGAGATTCCAGCCGGGAAAAGACGAGAAGCCGCACTGGCAGGTGTTCAACATCGCGGTCGAAGACGAATCCACCATCCTCGATGTGCTCAACGAGATCCACTGGCAGCATGACGGCACCCTGGCCTACCGCCGCTCCTGCCGCAGTTCCATCTGCGGCTCCTGCGCCATGAAGGTCAACGGCCGCAACGTGCTGGCCTGCGAAACGCCGATCCACCGCTTCGGCCGCAAGCTGAAGATCGAGCCGCTGTCCGGGTTCGACATCATCAAGGATCTGGTGGTCGACTTGGATCCTTTCTTTGCCAAGTTGAAGCGCATCAGGCCTTACCTGATCCTGGACAAGCCGCGGCCAGACAAGGAGTTCGTCCAATCGCCGGAACAGCTTGAGCAGATCGGCGAATCGACCCTGTGCATCCTCTGCGCCGCCTGCAGCGCCGCTTGCCCCAGCTCGTGGCCCAACAGTGAGTACCTGGGTCCGGCCGCCCTGCTTAAAGCCTATCGCTTCATCTTCGACAGCCGCGACGACGGCGCCGATCAGCGTATCGAGATCATCAACGACAAGAACGGCGTCTGGCGCTGCCACACCATCTTCAACTGCGTGGAAGCCTGTCCCAAGAAGATCAAGATCACCGAATACCTGTCGCGCCTGAAGGTCAAGGTGGTCGAGAACTCGCTGTAGTTGAAAAGGAGGCGTCAGATGACAGAGAACAGACGTCAGAAGGAGAAAGGCAAGAAGTTTTCTTCTCTGACTTCTGTTTTCTGATTTCTGTCGTCATGCTGCAAGGATAAGGCTGAAGAGTTTATGGAGGAATAATATGAATAAAATAATGCGTTCTGTTTTAATTATCTGTCTGCTGAGCCTGGGTTTTGTTCTGGTCGGCGACCAGATGCCCGATCCCGATACCGAAAGCACTGTTCCGGAATTGATCGATTTCCATGACATCATTTATCCCATCTGGCATACCGCTTTTCCGGCCAAGGATTACAAAGCCCTGCGCGGCTTTGTAACCGAGATCAACGAACAGGCCGCCAAGATCAACGCCGCCGCCCTGCCCGGCATCCTGCGCGATAAGAAGCAGGTATGGGAGACCGGCCTGGCCGAGTTCAACCAGGCGGTGAAAACCTATGGTAGCGCCGCTGCCGGCAGCGACGACCAGGCGCTCCTGGACGCGGCCGAGCTCCTGCACGCCCGCTTTGAAATGCTGGTGCGCGCCATTCGCCCTGTGGCCAGGGAAGTCGACGCTTATCACAAGCTCCTGTATGTCGTCTACCACAAATACCTACCCGAAAAAAAATACGCCGAGATCGGCAACGTGGCCGCCGACATGGTGGCCAAGGCCGAAGCCGTAACCAGGGCTACGCTCTCCAAGCGTTTGGCTGCCAAGACCGAGGCCTTCCAGGCCGCGGCCGCCAAATTGCTGGCCGAGACCATGGCTCTGGAAGCGGCCGGAAAAGCTGGACTGGAGAAGGATATTCCTCTCTTGGTCGACAAAGTGCACAGTGCCTACCAGGCCTTGGAAAAGGTGTTCGATTAAGATTTCCTTATATGATTGATTTTTTGTAGGGGCGGTTCGCGAACCGCCCTTACATTAAGCAGAAGATCAAACCAGATATACTGGCTTTGAGAAGTTAGAATCCTTTCAACAATTCCATTTGGACGCCCAGAGGCCGGGCCAGGGTCTGGAAATGATTGTCCAGGGTGAGCACCGTCAGGGCATGGGTCTTGGCCAGGGAGGCGATCAGCAGGTCGGAGAGAGGCATGGTGATCCCTTTCTTGCGCAAAGCAGCCCCCATTTTCCCGGCCGCGGCGAATATTTCGCGGTTCGCTTCCAGAAAGTGCAGTCCGAGAAAGCAATCTTCCAAAAATCGCTGCTCCTTTTCAGTGCCTATTCCGGTCAATAACTCGGCCAATATGATTCCCGACACGGCGGCCCGGTTTTCGTCCAGGAGTTTTTCCAGCCGTTTTTTGATGGCGGTTTTCTCCCCGCGCAGGAACTCGACCCAGACCGAGGTGTCAACCAGGTATTCACTCACTCAGCTCTCTCCACCTGAGGTCCCGCACATTCAGATCGATGGCGATCTTCCCCCAGGCCCCCTTGAGCTTCTGGCGCCGCAGCCGGTCCAGCATTTCGCGCAGCGCCTTGTCGATGATCTCTGTCTTGCACGTCACCCCGGAGAGTCTGGAAATCTCCCCCAGTATGTTTTCAGAAATATTAAGTGTTGTTCTCATCTGCATCTCCAGTATGTATTGTAGATACATAAAGCTGATATGTCAATTCATGGAGAAACATGAATTGTTCTGATATGATTTTTATGTAGGGGAGGGTTTAAAACCCTCCCGTGATGAATAGGTGTTAAGGAAAGGGCGGTTCGCGAACCGCCCCTACATAAAGAAAATCTTATCGCAAACCTATAAATGTTTTTTAACTAATTCGATCACCTCGGGCAGGTCCATGCCGATTTTTTGCAGGTGCTCGACCGTGGGCACGCCGTCCCTGGACCAGCCGCGGCGCTTGAACACGGCGTCGATCAGGCTTTCGTACTGCTGCTCACGGTACTGGCGCAGCAGCTTGATTTTTTCCTCAGTACTTTTGCCCTGCGGGTTGATGTTCTGCTTTTCCTGCAGCGCCTTGTCGTAACGTTCGGCGCGTGACTCGTATTCCTCGACCGTGACCGGCCCCATGGCGCGGTAGGGCGGGTAATCCTCGGGACGCTTGCCGTGGCCCATCTTCAGGTTAAAGACGCGCTGGAAATTGTATACCCGCTCCGACTGCAGCATCAATTCCTTTTTATCGATCTTCTCGCCGGTGATGGCGTTGTAGATATCGACATAGTTCTGCACGTGCTGGGGCACCTTGTTGGGTTCGTCCTGCTCGGCGTTGTCGGCCGGTTCCACGTCGTTCCAGGGCAGCTTGCACAGGCCCTGCAGTCCGAACCAGGTGCGGAAGATGGGAAAATAATGAAGGGCCTCAGCCTTATTTTCAAAGGTGGGGATCTGGTTGTTGACCATGTCCATGAAGATCAGCCAGGCCTCGTCGTGCTGCGGTCCCTTGTTGGTCAGGTAGTAGCCGCCCTGCTGGGCCAGCGATTCCTTGGACTGGTATTCGGACTGTTCCAGGCCCTTGCCGTGCATGCCGATATCCTTGAGGAACTGGGCGTCGGCGCCGTATTCCCTGGCAAAGTATTCCTGCATGTATTTCACGCCCTTGCCGGCGATCAAACCGAAGCCTTCGCCGCGGGCGATCTGGTGCATCATTTCCAGGGCCGCTTCCCAATTGCCCCAGGTCATTTCCAAACCGTCGGTGCGCTCCTTGTTCAGAATGCCGTTCTCATAGCAGTCCATGACGAAGGCGGTCAGGGTGCCGAAGGAAATGGTGTCCAGGCCGTAGGTGTCGCAGTAAAAGTTGATCTCCACCACTGCGTCGGGGTTGAAGATGGCCGTGCTCGATCCGCAGCCGCCTACCGTTTCGTATTCCGGGCCGTCGACCAGGACCTTGTGCCCCTTGTAGGGCCCGGTCTTCAACTCGAAATTGTCCACGCCGTGGGCGCAGGACAAGGTGCAGCCATACCAGCAGCCGTCCGGGACGTTCTGGGTGAAGTACTTTTTCCACACCCATGAGGCCAGCTTGACCGCATCGGGGTGGCTGCCGAATCGAAAATTTTTCACTGGCAGCAGGTCATAGTCGTTCATGATCTCGACCAGGTGGGCGGTGCCGATGGTGCGCATCTGGCACTGCTTATCGTCGAGACTTATGATCTCTTTGTGCAGTTTTAAACCGGTTTTCTGGAGTGTCTCCAGGTCGACCGGGTTGTTGGACTTGCCGGTCAGGCCGGAATACTTGACCACCAGCGCCTTGATCTTCTTGTTGCGGAACACGGTGCCGATGCCGCCGCGTCCCGCTTGTTTCAAGCGGGGCAGCTTGCGGCGCTTATCCCAGTAGGAAAAGTTCAGGCAGCCGATCCAGGCATGCTCGGAACCGCGGCCGGCCGAAACCACCGACACATGCTGCTTTTCGCGTTCGTTGGCGGCGTACATCTCGTGCAGCTGCTCGGCCAGTACATGAGAGTCCATCGCCTCCAGCGGTGCCTCGAAAATCTGGATCTTGCCCTGGTTGCCGTCGATATAAATGATGACATCGCGGTCCGACTTGTCCTGGATCTCCATGGCGTCGAATCCGGAGAATTTCAAATAGGGGCCGAAGTGGCCGCCGACATTGCTGTCGATGGGGATGCAGGTCTGGGGCGAGATTGTGGTGACAAGCGATTTGCCCGAGCCGGGGTAGTTGGTATTGCCGGCGATGGGTCCGGTGGCGATGCAGATCTCGTTTTCCGGGCTGTCCCAGCGCGTGCTGCCGCTAACCGCGTCCCAGAGCAACTTGAGGTCAAAGCCCTTGCCGCCGATGAATTTCTTCTTCATTGCGGCCGGCACCGGTTTTTCCCTTATTTCCAGCGTGGCCAGGTTGATGTACAGAGTGCGGTCGTTGTAGCCTTTAACCACCGGCTTCAGTTCATAGCTGAATTCCTTCAGGATTTTATGGGCTTTTCTGAACTTTTCAATATCGTATTTCGCTTCGTTGGAACTCATGGTTCAATCCTCCTTGACTTCGATTTTCAGGGCTCCGGTCGGGCATTGCTTGGCGCAGGCGTCGCAGGCGATGCATTTGAAAGGGATCAAGCCGCCGCGATAGGTCATCATAACGTCTGTGGGGCAGGCGGCCACGCAGGCCAGGCAGTTGATGCACAGGGTCCTGTTGATCATGACCACTCCCTGTTTGTTCACCGTGATGGCCGCTGTCGGGCATTCGGCGACGCAGACCCGGCACTGGTTGCAAACGCTCAGCGCAAAAGAGTTCTTGCCGGCGGCAGACACTTTGATGGCCGATTTTTCCGGATCGTCAACCTTGAAGTAAAGCTGCGAACATACGCTCATGCAGGTGTTGCAGCCGTTGCATTTTTCGGCAAAGGTATGTAAGTATTTCATGACGGTTTTGGCGACCTCCTTATTTTGTCTCCGTTTGTAGGGTGATCTCGATCTTTTCCCAGGGTTGGGGGATTTTGTCCAGGGCTTGCACTGCCCCCAGCACCACGTTGCTTAGGATTTTTGTCACAAAAGGATTCAGAGCAATGATCTTGTCGTTGACCTTGAGTTTAATGCTGCTTTTCATGATATTCCTCCATAAAAGCGCTGATGGCCGCGATCTGATCGGGATGGAAACACGGCAGTCGGCAGGGGGCGGCGGCGCTGCTGATCACGGCCGCCAATTTTTCCGGCGGAAACTTCATCGCCTTCTGCCGCTGCGGATCTTCCACTTCAATGACCGGGATCCCCGGCGGGCAGAAGCCCTCCAGCAGGACGATGTCGTTTGGCCGCAGCTGCGCTTGCAATTCCGTCACAAGGTCCTGGGGATCACCGAGCCGGGTCATGCGCAGCAATTCGTTTTCAGCCACCAGGTAAGCTTCGTCGGCTCCGGCCCGCAGGAAACGGGCGGTATCCTTGGCCTCGGGCTGCAGGGCATAGCCGGCGTGGGTGCTCTTAACGGCGACTACCCGCTTCTGGTTGGCTTTGAAATTTTCGATCAAGCGGGTGATGAGGGTGGTTTTGCCGCTGCCCGACCATCCGACGATTGAAAAAATCTTCATGGGCCATAATCTTATTATAGATAGGCCGATTAGTCAATCCAGCCCACATTTCTCACAGATATTGTCGCGAAATTGTTCGAGATGGGTATGGATACAAGGAAGGC